>Ga0316208_1000075_pt1 | contig 149569 bp, 156 predicted proteins | sample 3monopyrite_MG_FD_204944 | JGI IMG/M metagenome (GOLD analysis project Ga0316208, IMG submission 204944) | Microbial mat bacterial communities from mineral coupon in-situ incubated in ocean water Damariscotta River, Maine, United States -... | ecosystem: Environmental > Aquatic > Marine >... | reverse complement strand
CCAAACTGCTCGGCATCTCATTCCGGCAGCTACGCTATCGTCTGAAAAAACTCGGCATTGACTAAAAATTTCACCTTCTCGTCACAAAGTGACAATTTGTGTCAACCACAAACATATAAACAGACCAGACCACGCCCACAGCAGCCACGCCAAACAGCAACAACAACGCCCCTAAACCCGCCTCTCAAGCCCAAAAACTGTGACATAATACGCATTCCACCAAGGATGGATGGGCAAAAACAGTTCAACACCCTCCTCTTCTGGCTTTTGGCACGGGACGTGCAAAACAACTACCGAGACAAAAAACTTCTCAACACATTAAAGTCTGAATACAACAGACCGATATGGATAGCGAAGAACAATTTGAACTGGGTTCTTAATACAAACTAACTGCTTAGGCACGAGGAGCAACATCATGAAAAAGGCACAACAAGGTTTTACACTGATTGAATTAATGATCGTCGTTGCGATCATCGGTATTTTGGCCGCGGTGGCGATTCCTGCTTATCAGGATTACATCAAGAAGGCTGCCTACACCGAGGTGACTGGCGCCATGGCACCTTTCAAACTTGCTGTTGAAGAAAACAATCAACTTGGAACGGCCCTAACCGCTATGGATGCAGCTACTAACGGAGGCGCAACATCTGGTGGTATGCCAGTGACCCCCACAGCTACCACAACTAGAGCCTTCAATAGCCTGGCTGTTGTAGATGGGGTAATTACTGCCACTCCTAACGCTTACAAGGGTATTGCAGCAACGGATACCTGCGTGTTAACCCCTACTGCGGATGGTGATCGCTTGGTCTGGGCCTATTCTGGCGCATGCCTTACCAACGGTTATGTGAAGAACTAAGCGGGTAACCATCAAGGTGGGGTGATCAATACCCGCTCTGAGGAATCCAACGCCACCTTCGGGTGGCGTTTTTTTTCGTTAAACACACCCCACTGCCGAAGCCGCACGTGATCGTGAAATCCAATACTGATGTTTTCAAATAAATGCTGCTTCATTATACGCCGACATTCAGATAGAGACTAAATGACCTCCTGTCTCCAAAATTTCATTAGTCATCGTCATAATAATTCTGATTTCCATACGAAAATCACTACGCCATATTTTTCAGATGAGTTACAGGTGCCCACCCAACCCCACACCTTCCAAAATAGCAACAGCCCTCAAAAAATTAGAAAACCAATAACCAACAAAATCAAACCCAAAACAAGAAAAACTCACTCCAACCTGCCTGTTTTATAGTTAAAGAAATAGGCTAGAAAGCCGAATACAGATACACCACGACAACACTACCCTGGCATTGTAAACAGAAACTTATGGACAACTCTGCAAACAGTCTTCAGCTAACCGGCCTTTCACGTCGATTAATCGACGATGGGCTGATAAACATAGAGGATGCCCAAAAAGCGTTTGAAGAAGCACTAACAGAAAAGACCCCTTTGGTTCGCCACCTTGTTAACAACAAAATTGTAAACGCCCGCGACATAGCCGTTTCTGCCGCCAATGAGTTTGGCACACCGGTCTTTGATCTGGATGTCATGGATATGGAGATGGCATCCACCTCGCTGATTGATGAAAAATTAATCCGCAAACACAATGCCCTGCCCCTGACCAAGCGTGGCAGCCGGCTCTATATCGCATTGTCAGACCCCACCAATCTTCAAGCGCTGGACGAGATAAAGTTTGCCACGGGCATCAATACCGAGGCCGTCATTGTTGAGGATGACAAGCTCGCCAAGCTTATCGAGAAGACACTCGAGGCCATGGATACCACCATGGAAGGACTTGACGATACGGATCTGGATGATCTTGATATAACAGGCGGTGATGAAGAGGCGGCCAGTGATAATGTCAGTGAAAAAGACACCGAAGAAGCGCCTATTGTCCGCTTTGTGAACAAGGTGCTGCTCGACGCCATCAATAAAGGCGCATCTGACATCCATTTCGAGCCGTACGAAAAAACCTATCGGGTCAGGTTTCGTCAGGATGGCATGCTGCATGAGGTGGCAGCCCCGCCAATCACACTCGCTGGCAAGATGGCCGCCCGCATCAAGGTCATGTCACGCCTGGATATTTCCGAGAAACGCGTACCGCAGGATGGCCGCATGAAAATGAAGCTATCCAAGACCCGCGCCATTGATTTTCGTGTCAGCACCTGTCCGACCCTGTTTGGTGAAAAGATCGTAATGCGTATCCTGGACCCTAGCAGCGCCCAGTTGGGCATCGATGCCCTGGGCTACGAACCGGTTCAAAAAGAGCTGTACATGGCCGCCCTACAGAAGCCTACCGGCATGATTCTAGTGACAGGCCCTACCGGTAGTGGTAAAACCGTTTCACTCTATACCGGCCTCAATATTCTCAACACTCCGGAACGCAATATTTCCACCGCCGAGGACCCGGCAGAAATCAACCTGCCAGGGGTTAACCAGGTCAACGTCAACCCCAAGGTTGGCCTTACCTTCTCTGCTGCCCTGAAAGCATTCCTGCGCCAAGACCCGGACATCATCATGGTGGGGGAGATTCGTGATCTGGAAACTGCAGAGATTGCCATCAAGGCAGCACAAACGGGTCACATGGTACTCTCAACCCTGCACACCAATGACGCCCCACAAACCCTGTCGCGCCTGATGAATATGGGCGTTGCCCCGTTTAACATTGCCTCGGCTGTCTCCTTGATTATTGCCCAGCGCCTTGGCCGGCGCCTCTGTTCACATTGCAAACAACCTGCCGATATACCTAAAGAGGCCTTGATTGAAGAGGGCTTTGCTGAAGCCGAGACCGACTCACTTAAACTATACAAAGCGGTTGGCTGTGATCAATGCACCGAGGGCTACAAGGGCCGCGTAGGGATCTATCAGGTCATGCCAATCTCGGAAGAAATGGGTAGAATCATTATGTCTGGCGGCAACGCAATCGACATTGCCGACCAAGCCAAAAAGGAAGGCATCCCGGATCTTCATGATTCTGCACTGGAGAAGGTGCGCCAGGGCGTTACCAGCCTGGAAGAGATCAACCGGGTAATCACGGAGTAAAAAATGGCTCAAAAAGCAGTAAGCAAGCACGACCTTTTTCTGTGGGAAGGCACCGATAAACGCGGTAACCGTACCAAAGGCGAAGTAACTGCTGCCTCGCCTACCCTGGCCAAGGCCGATCTGCGCCGTCAGGGCATCAACCCGCTCAAGGTCAGAAAGAAACCCAAGCCGCTGTTTGGTGGTGGCTCTAGAAAGAAACCTATCACCCCGAAAGATATCGCTATTTTCAGCCGCCAAATGGCGACCATGATGAGCTCTGGCGTGCCGCTGGTTCAGTCATTTGAAATTGTCGGCCGCGGCCATGAAAACCCTTCTATGCAGGAAATGCTGCTCAAGGTCAAAAATGATATCGAAGGTGGAAATTCTTTTGCCGAGGCACTATCGAAATTTCCTGATCAGTTTGACGGCCTCTACTGTAACCTGGTTAATGCCGGTGAGCAGGCCGGTATTCTTGAAACCATGTTGCACAAGGTTGCCCTCTACAAGGAAAAAATCGAGGCTATCAAGGGCAAGATCAAGAAGGCCATGTTCTACCCTGCCGCCGTTGTTATCGCTGCCTTCGTTGTTACCGCCATACTATTGACATTTGTTGTCCCCCAGTTTGCCACATTATTTGAGGGCTTTGGTGCTGACCTGCCCGCCATGACCCTGATGGTCGTCGCCATGTCAGACTTCATGGTCGAATCTTGGTATTTGGTTATAGGCGTTATTGTTGCGGCCTTATACTCTTTCAAGCAGGCCAAGCGAAAATCCCAGGCCTTTCGTGATTTTCTCGACAGGGCCGTGCTCAAGGCGCCCATTTTTGGTTCATTGTTGCACAAGGCGGCCATCGCCCGCTTTGCCCGCACCCTGTCTACCATGTTTGCCGCTGGCGTACCCTTGGTTGAAGCGATGACCACCGTTGCCGGCGCCGCTGGTAACGTCGTCTACGAAAATGCAATCTTGCGCATGCGTGATGAAATTGCCACCGGTATTTCACTGCAACAGTCCATGCGCCAAACCGGCATGTTCCCCAATATGGTGGTGCAACTGGTGGCCATCGGTGAAGAGGCTGGCTCCATCGACGCCATGCTGACCAAGGTGGCTGACTTCTATGAAGAAGAGGTGGACAATGCCGTAGACAGCCTCAGCAGCCTGATGGAACCCCTGATCATGGCCTTTCTCGGTGTCATCATCGGTGGTCTGGTTGTGGCCATGTATCTGCCTATCTTCAAGATGGGCCAGGTCGTTTAACAAACTGTTAACGAGCCTTTAAATGACCATATTTGACTACCTCGAAGCCAGCCCGGCGTTTTTTATCACCGCCGTCGCCCTGTTTGGTGCGACCGTGGGCAGCTTTCTGAATGTGGTCATCCATCGCCTGCCCATCATGATGGAACGCCAATGGCAACAGCAGTGCGCAGAACTCACTAACCCAGGCCAAACAAACCCGTCAACAGAAACATTTAACCTGGCCAAACCCGATTCACGCTGCCCCCATTGTGGTCATAAGATTCGCGCCTGGGAAAACATCCCCATCATCAGCTATCTGTTTCTACGTGGACACTGCTCAGGTTGCGGCGCGAACATATCTATTCGTTACCCCATCATCGAGGCTGTCACGGCAATACTCTCAGCCCTCGCCGCCTGGCAGTTAGGCCTGAGCTGGGAGACCGCCGGCGCGCTGCTACTGACCTGGAGTCTGGTCTCGCTAACCATGATCGATTTCGATCATCAACTCCTGCCAGACAGTATCACCTTGCCGTTTCTCTGGCTCGGCCTGGGGCTCAACCTGTTCGGCGTCTACACCAATCTCGGCTCAGCCGTCATCGGCGCCATGGCTGGTTACCTGTCACTCTGGTCGATTTACTGGGGCTTTAAACTGCTGACCGGAAAAGAGGGCATGGGCTATGGCGATTTCAAACTGCTGGCCATGCTCGGTGCCTGGATGGGCTGGCAGGCATTGCCTGCTATCATCCTGCTGTCATCGCTGGTCGGCGCCGTGATTGGCATAGCCATGATTGTCATCCGCGGCCGTGACCACAGCATCCCCATTCCCTTTGGCCCCTATCTGGCCATCGCCGGTCTGATTGCCTTTTACTGGGGTACAGACCTGAGCAACGCCTATATGCGCGTCAGCGGTTTGGGCTAAGCCTCAGTTCCCCTCTTTGAAAATGAGCAGCCAAAAGACAGGCACCTGTACTCGAAGGGTATAAGGGGTTTCGAGCTTGGCAAGAACTGCATAAATAGCAGCGGCAATCAGCCTACCAAATCCTCCTCCGCCCCCTTTTTCGAAGGAAGCGGTTTATAGTAGCGGTATTTTATTAATACCTTGGTAAGGCAGCAAGCATGTTAATCATTGGTCTCACCGGCGGCATTGGCAGCGGCAAATCCGTTGTCAGCAAGCTGTTTGCCGAGCTCGACGTCCCGGTCATCGACACCGACATTATCTCACGCCAACTAGTCGAGCCTGGCCAACCAGCCCTGCAGCAGATCTGCCAGGCATTTGGTGACGAAATACTCTCGGCCAGTGGCGGGCTGGACCGCAACAAGCTAAGAAACATCGTCTTCAGCGCGCCAGACAAACGCCTGCAACTGGAGGCCATTCTCCACCCTCTCATCCAGCAAGAGATGCTACATCAGGCCAGCCTGCTCGATAGTCCCTACTGTATTTTTGCCATCCCGCTGCTGATCGAGGCCAACCAAACCGGGCTTGTCGACCGCATTCTGGTCATTGATGCACCCGATAAACTGCGTCGCCATCGCCTCAAACAACGCGACCAGCTGGAAGACCGGCAGATCGATGACATCCTTGCCGCCCAATTACCAGGACCAGAACGCCTCAAACACGCCGACGACATCATCTACAATGATTCAGAACTGGATCATCTGCGTGCTCAAGTTATTGACTTAAATCGCCGCTATACAAAAATAGCAAAACAGGGGAAATATTAAGGGAAACAGTCGACTCCATCACATTTGCTGCAAGCAGCGGTTTACAGGCCGTAATGTTCGGGTAAACTACGCCTTATAAGCATTGCCCCATCCACCGCAAAGCGTAAAGAAGTCCAGCCACAGCCATGCAGCATAAACATCAAACTCAACCTGTGGAATCCTATGGACCTCAGCAAACTGTGTCTAAGCAAATAACCTACGAACAACCCCTCAACGAACGCATCCGCACCCTGCTGCGGCTCGAGTTTCTGTTCGCACAGGCTAATGCCCATACCTACCGCCATGGCAACTGGGATAATCGTGCTGCCATCAACAGCCTGTTTGACCTCATCAGCACCTTTGGCCGCTCCGACCTTAAAACCGAGGTCATGAAAGAGCTGGAGCGTCAGACCGTGTTTCTGGAAAAACTGGCCCGGAACCCCCAGGTCGACACCAAGAGACTGGAAACTGTGCTGGATGAGATGGATGTCCTGATCGACCGCCTGCATAATCTCAAGTCTCAGGACATGGATATTCGCAACAATGAATTCCTTAGCGGCATCAAACAGCGCAGCCATGTTGCCGGTGGTACCTGTGACTTTGATCTGCCTGCCTATCATTTCTGGCTATCGCAGCCGGAAGAAAAACGCATCATGGATATGCAAAACTGGATGGCGCCATTTGAGCCGATCAAACAATCCGTCAACCTGATTCTACGCCTGATCCGTGACAGCGCCCAGACCACGAATGAAATCGCTGAAGCAGGCTTCTTCCAAAAATCACTGGATCAGAACAGTGTCTGCCAGATGATTCGGGTAACACTTGCTGACGACATCCCCTGCTTTGCCGAGATCAGTGGCGGCAAACACCGCTTCACCATTCGTTTTCTGCAGACAGCCTTCAGCGAACGGCCAAGTCAGATAGATCAAAACATCCCCTTCCAACTCACCTGCTGCATGCTATGAGCCAAACCACCGTAAGCTGCCCCACCTGCGGTAAAGATGTTATTTGGAATAACGAATCGAAATTGCGGCCCTTCTGCAGCGAACGCTGCAAGCTGATTGATTTAGGCGACTGGGCCAGTGAGTCGCACCGCATTCCAGGTGAAGAGCAACCCGCCCAGGTCGAGGGTGACGAGGATTTCCCCGAGCGTCATTAGCCAGGCACCTGGAAATTCAAACCTTCAAATCCCACTCAACTTCCCCTTACTAAAGGGGGAAGCAAAACTGCACCCCCTAAACCCGACAGGCTCCTGGCCAAAGACTGCGAATTGCCGCTATCCCCTGACCACCCGCAGCAAATGCATCCGCCAAATCGTCACGACTAACACCACCCAAGGCATACACGGGAATCGGTGTTTCATCCACCAGCCTGTGCATCTCATCCCAACCCAGGGGCTCAGTGTCCGGGTGACTCTTGGTCCACTTGATCGGTGACAGCAGGGCAAAGTCGGCATCCAGTTTCAGCGCCTGCTGCAGCTCCTCAGCAGTGTGACATGAAGCCGCCACCAACAACTCTTTGCCCAAAGGACGCCGATTTAAAGACTGCAACTTGCCACTGCTAAGCTGAACACCATCGGCGCCAACTTCCGCCACCCACTCTGGCTCACCATTTAACAACAAGCGCGCACCAAACGCATGGCACCGCCCTACCATCTGTTTGGCCAGCGCTTTGTATTCATCTGCCGCCATGCCCTTGGCACGCAACTGAACCAATCGTACTCCCTGTTGCAAGGCAGTTTCCAGATTGACCAGAAATTCATCCACTGCTGTCGGTGACGGCGTAATCAGGTAACAGTCCGGCAATTGCACCGCAGCAATAATCGGCAGATTGGCTTGAGGGAATTCTCTTGCCGACAACTTTCCGATAGCGCACCACTCAATCGGCTGACCTTCACGGCCATGGGCTTCACCACTAAAGCGATCCACACGCCAAACATCCAACAAGACTGATTTATCCGCATAGTGATGATGCACCCTGATTAAAGGCCGAGCCTGCTCAACGTCAATACCCAACTCTTCATGCAGCTCACGCTTTAATGCCGCCAAAACAGTCTCATCCGCATCCACCTTGCCACCGGGAAACTCCCACAGCCCCCCCTGATGTTTGTCCAGCGGACGCTTGGCAATCAACACCTGGCCCTGGTCGTTACAAATCACGGCCGCAGCCACATGAATACATTCCATAGCTATTCTCTAAAAATATTGAAAATGACAGTTGTAATAAATCAAACTTTAGAGGCGGCGCGCAGCTTTTCCGTATTGATGACGTGACTGCTGGCAAAACCCTCGACATAGCGACCGGACTCAGGGGCAAAACGGTAAAGAGAGAAATCATCAAACTGAAACATCATCTCGGCATCAGGCAGACGAGCCAGATAAAGCGCCTTGAGCTGCTCATAATGACCATCATTAGGGTCAACGGCCTCAATCCGACCCTGCAGGGTCAAACGCGCCAGCTGCTGTGGATCACCCTGACCATCATCGGACTCACTCATAGCCAAGGACACCAGTGGCTCCGCTTCAAGATTACGGGTATGCCTGGCCAGGCGACTGAGGTGTAACACCAACGCGGAAAAATCCGTCTCGACAACAAAGGCCACCCAGGAGACATAAGGCTGTTCTTTATCCTGCGTCCCCAGGCATGCCCAACGCTGACCGCGCAACAGTTGCGCCAGCCGGGCCGGATCCATGGGCTTCATAGCTGATGTTTTTGCACTCAAACGTAGATATCCAGAAAGCCGATACGATCAACATCAGCAGGGTGCGTCAGCTGGGCATTGGTTCGATAGACAGCCAGCGCACGCTCTGTCTGTGAATGATAGCCCTCGGTCGAACGGGCACGTTGTTCCTGATGACGAGCCAGAAACTCTGCTTCACTCAGGCCCGCGGACTTCTGCCCCCGTTGCTGGCCTTGCTTATCAAGCAGCTCGCCTTCCAGCGTCTGCTCTGCTAGTGAATTACGTTTCTCCGGTTGAACGGCCCTGAGTTGACGCTGCGACTGCGCCGCAGCATCACGCGCCTGTTGCGCAGCCTGAGGATCATACCTCACCACATTATTGGCATAATGTGAGATAGCTGCTGCGCTCATTTTTTCTAACCGCCTACCCCAAACCCCTGTCAAACAGGGTTAAAACGACATCCTCACACCAAGATGCCAACCCTTGTCCAGGTCAACGTTCCCACCTTGTTTCAGCCTCGCCCGCACATTGCGATAACCAACATAGACAGCCGCTTCAGGCAAGACTTCATACTCGGCACGAGCACTAAAATCCCAAAATTTCTCTGCATCACCAAAGGTGGTCACGTCAGGGCCAAAATAAAACTGACCAACCAGACCAAGGCGATTGAATTCAGGTGGCACGTACCAGCCCTTGGCACCCAGAGCAATCGAACCAACATCATAACCATTGTCCAGCGCAACACCATAACCCTTGATGCCCACGCCCATGTGCATACCAGGTGCGTAGCTACCCGCCTCACCCATCATTTCAATGCCGCCCATCACCATGACATCATTTGACTCGGTGTACATAAACCCAAAATCAGCATCGGTGCGACCCGTGCCGCTGTAGCTGATCGGTGTGGCATAACGCAGCAGCGCCGTATCATTACTCAAACTCAAATCCAGCTCACGCGCTCCCGCCTCAACAGCAAACACACACAACAGTGCTGCAACACCCGCTCGCAATTTCATAACCATACTCCCTGATTGATTCTATCCGGCCCACCCATGGAAACAGGGCGGATTTGCAGCGGGCTATAGTATCACGACGCAAACAGGCCCCAAAAGCTCTAGAGCTCCTGAACGCCTTAATATTCCAATAGATCAAATTTAGACTACAACAGTCAGGTTTTCCAGGGCATCAAGCCCGCCCACGCAACGCCGCCCGCGCACAAACCCATACATCAACACGCTCTACACCGCCACGTTTCAAGGCTTTAGCCAACATCTCTGCCGTGCTACCCGTAGTCATCACATCATCGACAATGGTGACATGAGATACGCCCGGCATCGGCACCAACTCAAACACCCCCTGCAGATTACGGCGCCGCGCCTTGGCATCCAGTCCGGTCTGCGCCGGCGTTGGTCGCAAGCGACGGCAAAGGTCTGGTTTCATGGGCAGATCAAATTCGCGTGCCAATGGCCGCGCCAGCTCCAAGGCCTGATTAAAACCCCGCTGACGCAACCGCGCCGAGTGCAGCGGCACCGGCAGCAGCAATTGCGGCAAATCCAGTCCGGCCATAGCTATCCGCTCAGCCATCAACTTGCCCAGCAAACGGGCACTGTAGAGCTTGCCATTGAATTTCAACGCCTGAATCAGGTGATCGATTGGCGACTGGTAATCAAATGCCGCCCAAGCATTATCAAAACAATGCGGCTTTTGTTGGCACTGACCACAGATACCGACATGCGGCAAGGGAATGGCACAACCACAACAGGCAGTTTTGAGATAAGGCAATTCGCCGGCACAAGCAACACACAAATCCCGCCCCGGCTGCCCTGCCCGACCACACAACACGCAGCAACTAGGCAACAGCCATTCATGAGCACGTTCTACCCAATGGTTAACCTGGCGAAATTTTCCGGTTGACAGCAGCCGACCAGCCATTAACATCACCCCCATGACGCATACCTGCTGACCCTAGCACGGGCCCATAGATAAAAGGAACAGACATGGACAACCACACCTACAGCAAAATCGACCAAATCACCCAGCGCGTCCTCAATGGGGGCGAAATGAGCACCGAGGAAGGCCGCTGGATGATACACCTCGACGATGATTACACACCATGGCTGATGGCCAGCGCCGACCGCATCCGCAAGAGCTTCCGCGGCAACCAGATTGAGGTCTGCGCCATCTCCAATGTCCGCTCGGGCAACTGCTCGGAAAACTGCTCCTTCTGCTCACAATCGGGCCACAACAAGACCGCCGCCCCGGCCTACGATTACATCCCGGCCGAAGACCTTGTCGCCCAGGCCAAGCAGGCCCGCGAATGGGGGGCCAGTGACTTTGGTGTGGTCTCCAAAGGCTGGGGCGTACGCTCCGACAAAGAAGGCGAAAAGCTGGAAGAGTATTTTGCCGCCCTGGACACGGACTCCGATATCGGCCGCTGCGCCAGCCTTGGCGCCCTGACCAAAGAGTCAGCCACCAAGCTCAAAGGCATTGGCATGGAAAACTACCACCACAACCTGGAGTGCGCCGAAAGCTTCTTCGACCAGGTTTGCACAACGCACACCTACCAGGAAAACATCGACACCATCGTCAATGCCCAGGAAGCCGGTCTGCGTGTCTGCGCCGGTGGCATTCTGGGCATGGGTGAATCACTGGATCAGCGTATCGAGATGGCTGAAACTCTGCGTGGCCTGAACGTCAAATCTGTACCGCTAAATTTTCTTAGCCCCGTAGATGGCACCCCCATGGGCAAACAGACCCCGATGAAACCCTATGAGATCCTGCGCGCCATCGCCACCTACCGCTTCATGCTGCCCAAAGCAGAGATCCGTATCGCTGGCGGCCGCCAGCATCTGGGCGACATGCAGTCGATGATCTTCATGGCTGGTGCATCTGGTGTGATGATCGGCGACTACCTCACCACCAAAGGCCGTAGTGTCAACGATGACCTGAAGATGATCAAAGACCTGAAACTAGACATCCGTGGCGACACCCAGCAGCGCCGCGAACAACAACAGGTGCAAGCAGCCTCTGCATGAAAGAATCTCGATGAACGGCTTGGCCGCCGAACTTAAGCGGCTGCAAGACGCGCACCTCTATCGCCGCCGGCGCATTATCGATGGACCCCAGGGGGTCCATCTCAGTGTGGGTGGGCAGAAACTGCTCTGCTTTTGCAGCAACGACTACCTCGGTCTGGCCAACCACCCCGAGGTGACCAAAGCCATGCAGGACGGTGTGGCACGCTGGGGCGTCGGTAGTGGTGCCTCACACCTGGTCAACGGCCATTCCAGCGCCCATCACGCCCTGGAAGAGGCGCTGGCAGCCTTCACCGGCCGACCACGGGCGTTACTGTTCTCCACCGGCTACATGGCCAACATGGGCATCATCGCCGCTCTCTGCGGTCGTGGTGATTATGTCATTGAAGATCGCATCAACCACGCCTCTCTGCTGGACGGCGCGCTGTTGTCCCAGGCACGAATGCAGCGCTATCCCCATAGCGACGCCATCGCTTTAGATCGGAAACTGACCAAGTGCGGCAGCGGCGAAAAGCTAGTGGTGAGCGATGGCGTCTTCAGCATGGACGGCGATATCGCCCCACTGCCGGCACTGAGCCGAACAGCCAAACAACACAACGCCTGGCTGATGGTGGACGACGCCCACGGCTTTGGCGTGCTGGGTAAAAATGGCGGCGGTTGTGTCGAGCATTTTGGTTTGAGCACTGAAGAAGTCCCCATTCTGGTCGGCACCCTGGGCAAGGCCTTTGGTACTTTTGGCGCCTTTATCGCCGGTTCGGAGGAGCTGATCGAATATCTGATCCAGAAGGCGCGGCCCTACATCTACACCACTGCCCTGCCAGCGGCGGTGGCCGAGGCTAGCCGTGCCAGCCTGAAACTGTTGCAAACTGAAAACTGGCGCCGCGAAAAATTGCAGGCGTTAATCCAACAGTTCCGCAACGGCGCAGATCAATTGGGACTGGAATTGATGACATCTGAAACTCCAATCCAACCCTTATTGATCGGCGACAATGACAAAGCCATGGCCATTAGCGAAAAACTGCAGCAACAGGGCATCCTCATCAGCGCCATTCGCCCACCGACCGTGCCGGATGGCACTGCCCGGCTGCGCGTAACCTTCTCAGCCAAACATAGCGCAGCGGACGTAGACCATCTACTCACCGCACTGGAACATTGTCTATGAGCCTGCTGCACACAGAAACGTTCGGCCAAGGCCCGGATCTGGTGCTGACCCACGGCTGGGGACTACATGGCGGCATCTGGCAACCTATTGTTGACGCACTGCAAGATAGATATCGCCTGACAGTCATCGACCTGCCCGGCCACGGCCACAGTCCCATGCCGGCCGGTGGTTTTGATCTCAACCGCCTGTCGCAACTGCTGCTCGACGCCGTTGCTAAAAATACAATGGGCGACGCCATCTGGATCGGCTGGTCGCTGGGCGGTATGGCCTCACTCAATGCCGCACTACACCAGCCGCAACAAATCAAAAAAGTAGTAATGGTAGCGGCACAACCGCAATTCGTCCAAACCGCCGACTGGCCGCACGCCACCCCGGTCAACAATCTGGCCGTGTTCACCGACAACCTGACCAATAACACCGAGCAGACCCTGAAACGTTTTCTCGGCCTGCAGGTGCGAGGCATTGCCGATGAAAAGGTGATGCTGCGCAGTATCCGTGGCATTATCGATCAACGACCGCTGCCGCAGACAGAAGCACTGCAGCTGGGACTGGACATTCTCAACACCGCCAATCTGCGGCCACAACTCAGTCAGCAGCAACGGCCGATACAATTCATCCTCGGCGAACGCGACATGCTGGTACCCATCGCCACAGCCGGACTGGTTCAGAAACTGATGCCGCAGGCCAGGATCGACATCATGAAAGAGGCCGGCCACACGCCGTTTCTGTCACATAGCGAACAATTTATGACCCTGCTGGAAGAATTTATAAGCCAATAACATGCACCAAGACGCCTACCAACTCGACAAACGCCTGATCCGCGAATCCTTCGACCGTGCCGCCGCTGGTTATGACGAAGTCGCATTATTACAACGTGAGGTTGGCCAGCGACTGCTGGAACGGCTTGACCTGATCAAACTGCAACCACAACGCATCATCGACATCGGTGCCGGCACCGGCGAACTCAGCAGCGCCCTGGGCAAACGCTACAAGGGTTGCGAGGTGGTCACACTCGACCTGGCTCCCAACATGCTCAAACAGGCACGTAAACGTCAGGGCATGATGGACAAGCTATTCGGCAAACAACGCTTCATCTGCGGCGATGCCGAACAGCTACCCTTGGCCGACAACAGCGTCGACATGGTCTTCTCCAACTTCGCCATCCAGTGGTGCGCCGATCTGGATCAGGCCTTTGGCGAATTCCAGCGCATACTCAAACCCGGCGGCCTGCTGCTGTTCACCACCTTCGGCCCTGACACCCTGAAAGAGCTGCGCCAGGCCTGGCGGGCGGTGGATAATGATATCCACGTCAACAGTTTTATCGATATGCACGACATCGGCGACGCCCTGCTGCGCGCCCGACTGGCCGACCCGGTGATGGATACCGAACACCTGACTCTGACCTACCCGGACGGTATGGGTGTCATGCGCGACCTCAAGGCCATGGGCGCTCACAACACCACCTCTGGCCGCAACCACGGCCTGACCGGCAAACAAAAACTCAAACAGATGTTGGCCGCCTATGCACAGTTCCGGACGAGAGATGGCCAACTGCCGGCCACCTATGAAGTGGTCTATGGCCATGCCTGGGGCAGTGACACACAACAGCAACAACTGCACGACGATGACGGTGCGGTGCATATCCCGCTGTCACAACTACGCCGGTAATGAAGCGGCCGAAGTCAGCACCACTGATTTAGCCAACACGGCCGCCTGCTTCAGCGCCATGCCGCTCAAGGCAAAACCACGCAGCTGCTCTTCTCCATCGAGATACAGCGCCTTAATGGCATCCTCTATCTGCTCAATCTGCCATTCACCTTCAACATCCGGCGCTGGCGGCAAGACAGAAACCGGGTAGGCGGGCGTTTTCAGAGCCACCGGCATGGCCGGATACTCAACCGCTGTCTTTGTGCCTACCAGGGTCTTGGCCAGGGCGCGGGCGCCAATCATTAGCGGCATAACAAAGGGCCGCACTGCGCCCTTCACCTCTGCGCAATCACCCAGGGCGTAGATATCCTTGCCTGAACTTTGCAGATAAGAATCAACAACGATGCCACGATTGACTGTCAGACCAGCCTTGGCCGCCAACTGGGTACGCGAACGCAAACCAACCGCCGACAGCACTACATCGGCGTACATTTTGACTCCGCTCTGTAATAGCAGCTCAAAACCTTCACCCTTGCGACTCACCCGCGTCACCTCGTCCTGGCTATGCCACTCCACACCCCAACGCTGCAGGGCCATATTTAGCTGCTGCCCTATCACCTCAGGCATCAAGTAGCTCAGTGGCTGCGGATTGCGGTCAATCACACTGACCTGAAATCCAGCATTAGCAAGGTCATTGGCAAACTCACAGCCGATCAGGCCACCACCGATAATGGCTATCTGCTCCTTGGCTTCGATCTGCTGACGAAAACGGTCATAGTCAGCCAAATCATTCACCGACAGGATGGCATCTACATCACCTTCGATGGGCGGACGAAACGGCTCCGCCCCCAGGGCCAGCACCAGTTTGCTGTAGTGAATCACTTCAGCGCCTATGCTAAACGTATGCGCCTCGCTATTGATGGCCGAGACCTGCTCAAAGTTGCGGATCTCTGCGTTTAATTGATCACCCATCTGCTCGGCAGTCGCCGTTACCAGCTGTTGGGCCGTTTTCTGCTTGGTCAAGGCGTTGGACAGCATCGGCTTGGCGTAGGCGCTGCCATCATCACCGGTGATGATAAGCAACGCCGTCTCCTTATCCAGCTTGCGAAACTCCCGCGCCAGCGAATAAGCCGCCATACCGCTGCCAATGATGACTACCGGCGCCATGGTTTAAGCCTCCACCATTTCAAAGTCTTCCTTGACCGCTCCACAATCAGGGCAGGCCCAATCGTCCGGAATATCTTCCCATCGGGTACCAGGGGCGATGCCCTCGGCAGGCAAACCTTCGGCTTCGTCATAGATGAAACCACATACAATACATTGCCACTTCTTCATCTTCATTCTCCTTCAGTCAATAAATGTTAATTACTTGGAAGCCTTGGCCAGCGCATCACGATAGTGATTGGCATGACGCTCTTCTACCTTGGCAAGGGCTGCGAAACGCTTGGCCGCCTTTTCCAGCACTGCGGTGAACATCTCGGCGTGCTCTTTCGACTCTTCGATCTGCTCATCCATCTCGGCTACAGCAGCATGATTCTTCTCTTCCAGGGCGGTATGGCGGAAGGCTGGGTACATTTCGGTGTACTCATAGGTTTCACCCTCGATGGCCAGCTCCAGCATCCGCTCTACAGTCAACGTGTCTGTTGGATAAAGCAGGTCAAGGTGACCAAAGGCGTGAGCGGTTTCCTGCCCGGCAGTATTCTCAAATACCTCGGCGACATCAATAGCACCCAACTGACGCGCACGACGGGCGAAGTAGAGATACTTACGGTTGGCCATAGATTCACCGGCAAAAGCTGCTTCCAGGTTTTGTACAGTTGCTGATACATTCTTAGTTGATGACATGACTATCTCCTCGTGGTTGGTTTGTTGTCTCACTATGGAAACAGGATAGCGACTGTGTTAAATTCAATCCAATTGATAATATTTTAATTAATTATTGATAAACTCGATTTATGTACCTGCCCTCAATTCGCCAACTGCAGTACTTGATCGCCGTGGTCGAACTGCGCCACTTTGGCCAGGCAGCCGAACGCTGTTTCGTCACCCAGTCCACTCTCAGCAGCGCCATTCAGGAGCTGGAGAACATGCTCGGCACGCAACTACTGGAACGCACCAAGCGCAAGGTCATGCCCACAGAGCTGGGATTGGAGATGGCCGAAAAAGCACGCCACGTTTTGCAGCTATCTGCAGAGATGGTGGAACTGGCACAACAGGAGAAGGCGCCACTGAGCGGCCCACTGAAGCTTGGCATCATTCCCACCATCGGCCCTTTCCTGCTGCCTCAGGTGCTGCCGAGCATTCGCAAATCTTATCCCCAACTTGAACTGTATCTGATCGAAGACCAGACCGCCCGGCTAATCGAACGGCTCAACAGCGGCGAGATCGACGCTGCCATTCTTGCCCTGCCCTACGACCTTGGGCTATTGGAATCGTCCATCTTCTGGCGTGAATCCTTCTGGGTCGCCCTCCCCAGAGACCATCCATTGAACCAGAGTAGCTCTATCCGTTCAATCAAGCTGCCAGCCGATCAACTATTGATGCTGGAAGAAGGCCATTGCATGCGCGATCACGCCCTATCCGCCTGCCACTTGTCGGGGCTACAACAAAGCGCCACATTTCAAGGCACAAGCCTCTACACCCTGATCGAAATGGTGGCCGGTGGCCAGGGCATTACCTTTCTGCCAGAGATGGCGATCGACTCCGGCATGACCAAACGCCGTACAATTAGCCTGCGACCGCTAGCAGAAAAAGGCCCGCACCGCAAGATCGGAATGGTATGGCGTTCGACTTATCATCGCAAACATGATTTGCAATTATTAATGGCGAGCATAACCAGCGTACTGGAAAAAAAGGCCCATCGGGCTTGAGAATTTTTCAACCTTAGATCACAGACCTACAAAACAAAGGCATCACTAATAATGAGCAACGGCTATTTCATCACCGGCACCGATACCAACGTAGGCAAGACCTGGGTCAGCCTCGGCATTATCGAAGCACTAAAACAACAGGGTAAAAACGTCGGCGTAATGAAGCCGGTGTCAGCAGGCTGTGAACAAACTGCCGCTGGCCTGCGCAATGAAGATGCTGTACAACTGCAACAACACAGCAATATTGAACTGGATTACGACCTTATCAATCCTTATGCCTTTGAACCGGCCATCGCCCCGCATATTGCCGCTGCAAGTGAAGGCGTTCGGATAGACATCGAAACCCTGAATCAAAAGCTGCAACGAATAGAAAAGCAAAGCGACTGCGTAGTCGCAGAAGGTGCCGGCGGCTGGCTAGTACCGCTTAATGATTTTCAGACCATGGCCGATCTGGCCAAGCGTTTTCAACTGCCGGTAATTCTGGTTGTAGGCATGCGTCTGGGTTGCTTGAATCACGCCCTGCTAAGTGTTGAGGCGATACGCGCCACCGGCCTGCCTCTGGTCGGCTGGGTTGCCAATCAGGTTTCTGTCGAGATGAACTGCCTGGATGAAAATATTGCAACACTGCAACAGATGATTGATGCACCCATGCTGGGGCAGATACCGCATCTTGATACGCTGGATGCTGAAACAATCGCCGCACGGATTTCATTACCTACCGAGCCCAACAGCCTCAGACCTGGCTGGGCTGTTTAGGTTAACTTGCCCATGCACCTAGCACTTCCGATTTCGGCCAACAAGAGCCTGCCTATTATCATCGAGCAGCGAGTTGGTCCTGATAGCGGACAATGAGGTGCATGCAATTCTTAAAGCTATACAACCATATGCGGCAAATCGAAGTTCCCGGTGTACAAAAACGTCAACCACGCTTTAGCGAGTACAGGCTCAACGGTTTGCACAAACAGGCTCATCCAGATAGCAGCCATTCACCTTAAATGGCTGACTAAGACGGCACATCAACTCCAGATATTAAACGTAAGGCCTACATTCAATACATCTGTATAGCTTACAGGTCTTCTACAAATTTAGCCTAATACGGTTGACCTTCGTTGATTTATACGGAGACTTGCAATTATGAAACCCGGATTAAAATAGCCATAGCTAACAAGATAGCGATTTCGGTAACCTCCACCAATGCCCCTGCCGTATCACCGGTGCAACCACCAATACGCTTCAACATTAGCCTACGCATTGCTAACAGTACCACCGTTGTGACCAACATCAGCCATAACGTTGCAAAACCAAAAGTCATGACCAACACAAGCACAGTTCCCGCGACGATAAACCCTAGGCGACGCGACTTGTGCCTGGCGAGCGCAGCGCCTAAACCCTGGCTGCGCATATAAGGTGTGCTCAGAAACAACAGCGGCAACACCGTCCTGCCTAGAATGGGAGCCATCAATAAAGCCTGCCACTGTTGAGTGCTTAGAATGGCATGCAGCGCTGTAAATTTAATCAGCAACAGTAAAACGAGAAGAACCACGGCGGCAGGACCGCTACTAGGGTCTTTCATAATGGCGAGTGTTTTATCCCTATCACCCAAACCACCAACCCAGGCGTCGGTACAGTCAGCTAAGCCGTCAAGGTGTAGCCCGCCTGTGAGCCATACCCATGCGGAGAGCAACAACGCAGCCTTTAATAGCGAGTCTGTTTCTCCCAACATCCAGGCGAAGACAACTAGCAAAACGCCTATCAGCAGTCCAACCACTGGGTAATAGTCTAACGACCGGCCAATTTCTTCAGGCTCAGGATAGTTAGAAAAACGTACCGGTAGCTGCGTCAGAAACTGTAAGGCGATGAGAAATGGGCGCATGGATATTTAACTACAGTAGCGATTCAGTATTGTGTTCCGATACCTGTGCCTCGGCAAAGGTGGCCATTTCATTGTGCAAGGCGCAGGCCATGCGCAACAGTGGCACTGCAACAGCCGCACCGCTGCCTTCGCCCAAGCGCATGCCTAAACCGAGTAATGGCTTGGCACCAAGTGCATCGAGCATGTAACGGTGTCCTGGTTCAGCAGAGGCATGGGAATACAACAACCACTCTTCAACACCTGAGCATAGACGCGTAGCAACAAGTGCCGCGCTTGTACTGATAAAACCATCCACCAACACCGGCACAGCCATTTGTGCGCAAGCAATATATGCCCCAGCCAGGGCCGCAATTTCAAAACCACCGACGCGACGCAATGCCTCCAATGGCGAATCTGAATGACTCTTGTGCAACTCAAGGGCACGTTGGATAACATTCACCTTATGCGCAATGCCCGCGCTATCGAGGCCTGTGCCGGGGCCGGCAACCATTGCCGGAGTTTCATTTAATAAAACGCAGGCAAGGGCCGTGGCTGCGCTGGTATTGGCAATGCCCATCTCGCCGCCAATAAACAATGTTATGCCTGCCAGCTGGGCACGTTCAGCGGCGTGACGGCCTGCGGCCAGCGCACAGGCGAGCTGATGTTCAGTCATCGCCGCTGCGCGGCTGAAATTGGCGGTGCCACGACCCAGGCCATATTCTTTTACGCTTTCTAAGGGGCCGGTTTCATGTGCCGTACCCAGATTGATGACTTCCAGTTCGGCACCGATAGACTTAGCCGCCACACTGATGGCGGCACCGCCACGGGAAAAGTTTTTCACCATTTCAGTCGTCACAATCTGGGGGAAGGCCGACACGCCTTCAGCGGCAATGCCATGATCAGCGGCAAAGACGGTGATATGCACTCGATCCAACGCTGGGCACGCCGTGCCTTGCAAACCAGCCAAGCGAACGGCAATTTCTTCTAAACGCCCCAAGGCCCCCGGCGGTTTTGTCAGCACGGCTTGTCGCGCCTGTGCCGCTTGCCGGGCGGTTTCATCAGGTGTGGCTGCTGGTGTATCCAGCCATTGAATCGGGAATGGGTCATTCATACAATATTTCCTTTTAGTACATGGGATAGACCCGCAACCGTTAACACCACCCGGTCGCAGGCTTGAGCTATTTCCTGATGCAAACGCCCAGCCTCGTCACAATAACGGCGACTCAGTTCACCCATGGGCATGATGCCCATATTGGTTTCATTGCTGACAAAGATAATCTGCCCCGGCAGTGTTGGCAGCACTGATAACAAGGCTGCACGTTCACGTACAAAAACCTGCTCGTCTGCTGCGGTGAGTAGATTGGTCAGCCAGAGCGTAAGGCAGTCCACCAACACACATCGCCCCGATGCGGCTTGCTCGATTAGGGTCTCAGCCAGACAAACTGGTTCTTCGATGACCTGCCAATTGTCCGGACGGCCCAGGCGATGCGCTTCGATGCGACGCTGCATCTCGGCATCATCGGCGGTCGCCGTGGCAATGTAACTGACCTGCAAGCCACTTTCTCTGGCCAGGCGTTCGGCCAAACGGCTCTTGCCGGAACGCACACCGCCAAGGATCAAGGTTGTCATAGCGATGTTTCCCCCAGCTCAAGCAGTGCTAACAACTGCTCAGTATCGAGGTGCTGATCAATGGCATCAGCCAAACGCTCGATGGCCGACTCACGCAGCTGCAGGTAATCGTGTTTTTGCACCGAACGCAGGCCAGCCCAGCTGAGTAAGGCGGCGCAAGCAGCATCAGAGTCGAACAGTCCATGCACATAACTGCCCATCACTTTGTCATCGTTGCTTATGGCACCATCAACACGATCACCGAGATGTACAGCTGGGCGCTCAAGTGCCGCACCTTGGCTGATGCCGGCATGGATTTCGTAACCATGGCAGGCAGCATCTGCTATCGCCAGGCTGCCGCGAACATTGCGCAACTGTTTGTCTGCCGCCAGGCTTGTTTCCATATCCAGCAGCCCCAGGCCGGATGAGCTACCGGCATCGCCCTCTATGCCGCTGGGATCATGGATGTGCTTACCCAGCATTTGAAAGCCGCCGCAAATGCCGATGACCTTGCCGCCATAACGCAGGTGCCGCTGAATCGACTCATCCCATCCTTGCGCGCGCAACCAGGCGAGATCGGCGCGCACACTCTTGGAGCCCGGCAGGATGATCAAGTCGGCAGCCGGAGGCGTTTCATCGGGCGCAACAAACTGCAAATCAACCTGGGGATGCAGGCGCAGCGCGTCAAAGTCAGTGTGATTGCTGATGCGCGGCAAGGCCGGCACAATGATGCGAAACTCCGCACCTGTGTCGCATCGTTCTCTGGGCAACGCATCTTCGGCCTCCAGGTGTAAACCATGTAGATACGGCAACACCCCGAGCACGGCTTTGCCGGTGCGTTGTTGCAACCAGTCCAGGCCCGGTTGCAACAATGCCATGTCGCCACGGAAACGATTGATGATAAAACCAACCACGCGATCCTGTTCGCTTTCACTCAACAGAGCCAGCGTGCCAACCAGATGGGCAAACACGCCGCCACGGTCGATATCCGCAACAATCACCACCGGACAATCTACCGCCTCAGCAAAGCCCATGTTGGCGATGTCGTTGGCACGCAGATTGATCTCGGCCGGCGAGCCTGCGCCTTCGACAATAATGTTTTGGTATTGGGATTCAAGACGTTGGTGGGATTCAAGCACCGCCTTAAGGGCAACGGCCTTGTAGTTGTGATAGACACCGGCATCCATATTGACGACAGTGCGACCGTGGATAATGACCTGCGCACCAACATCGGAGTTGGGCTTTAGTAAAACAGGATTCATGTCAGTATGAGGTTCAAGACCACAGGCCATTGCCTGCACCGCCTGGGCGCGACCGATCTCACCGCCATCGCTGGTGACCGCACTGTTTAAGGCCATGTTCTGCGGCTTGAACGGTGCTACATTGACACCGCGGCGGGCCAGCCAACGGCACAGGCCGGCAACGACTGTGCTCTTGCCGGCATCAGAGGTGGTGCCCTGGATCATGAGTGTCTGCTTGTTCATAAATGTGCCAAGGCGGGCGCCGTGATTAGGGGTGCGGCATAGGGCCTCACAGATCCACCCCTTCCTGTGCACGAATACCAGCGCGGAAGGCATGTTTGATATCTTGAATTTCACTGACGGTGTCTGCTACCTCGCGCAACACCTCTGACGCCGCACGACCGGTGACGACCACATGCTGCATAGCGGGTCTGGCCTGAATATCGGCGAGCACCTTATCCGTGTCGAGATAGCCATAGTTGAGCAGGTAGGTCAGCTCATCCAGAATCACCAGGCCGTAGCTCTCATCAGCCAGCATGTCACGGGCCAACTGCCAACCCCGTTCGGCCATCTCTATGTCACGTTCGCGGTTCTGTGTTTCCCAGGTAAAACCTTCGCCGGTCACATGCCAGGACATGTTTTTATGGTCGCGAAAAAAGACCTCTTCTCCCGTGTCGTTACACCCCTTGATGAACTGCACCACACCAACACGCATGCCATGACCCAAGGCTCGTGCAGCCATGCCAAAGGCAGAGCTGGATTTGCCCTTGCCGTTGCCGGTGAGCAACAGCAATAGGCCCTGGTCCTTATCTGCACGCTCAATGGAGGCATCCACCACCGTCTTTTTTTGCTGCATGCGGCGACGATGGCGATCTGATTTTGACAGAGATGAATTAGCTGAAGTCATGGCGCTATCGTGCCGAGACATCATCTTTGCTCGATGCCGGGCGCTGCGTCATGGCAAACATGATGTGCATGACGCTGGCAATAGCCACGTAGAACAGCAAAGACTGCAAATAGGCAGGAAAATATTTCACCAGCCGTGCGCCAAACTCTGCAACAGTTGGTTCTGCAAAGCGGCCGGAGAAGAAATAGAAGCCACCACTGGAGAACAATTCACAGACCATCGCCCCGCCCAACACGGCTAATGACAATGGCATCAGGGTACGCCAGTGAAAGCCATGCTGTTTGGCGTACCAACGACCCGCCAGCCATAGTGCAGCATAGGCCGGTAACAAAAACAGATACGCGGGGGTCAGACAAAATCCGCTGACCCCACCCCAGGTATAGGCAGCAAAATCCAGCAACCAGGTTTCGGCCAACAATGCCGGCAAGACCCAGCCAGGGCGCAGGTAAACACCGGCGAGAAAAAATACTGCCCACGAGGCACCTGGCAGGTGCTCAAGAGAGGCAAAGTGATGCCCGCGGGTAACAGCGACAAGCGCGGCAAGCGCCAAGCCAACAACCAGTTGATGGTATGTAGATAATCTAATCATAGTTTTCTCCAAGGTGAATTAAGGTTGATAGCGCAAGGTCAGAAACAGACTGCGTCCTGCTTGGTTAAAATACGCAGCGGTTTCATAATTTTTGTCTAGCAGGTTCGCCACGCGCGCCTGCAAACGCCAAGCACTCGTTATGACGTATTCAGCGCGTAGATCAATCGTGGCATAACCACCGAGTAGGCGAGTGTTGGCAAAATCGTCGTAACGTTTGGCTTCGGTAAACAGTGTTGCACCGAGGTGAAAATTATTGATGCGACGATCCGCATCAAGGCGCAAGGATTGTTGGCTGCGTCGTGCCAGCTGCTTGCCGTTATTGGGCCCGGATGAGCGATTCTCCGGATCGAGTAGGCTTAGACTTGCGTTTAGATCCCATTGCATAACATGGCTGTCGAGCTCGGCCTCAATGCCACGAATGCGCGTTTGATTGATGTTATTAGGTGCATAGCTGATAGCGTCATAGGCAATTAAATCATTGATCTTGGTTTGGTAGGCAGTGAGCGCCCAACGCCCCCATTTAGTTTGGCGACGCAAACCAAGCTCGACGCTATTTGATTCTTCAGGAGCAAGCCTTGCGTTACCATAGCCAGGATAATATAGCTCATTGAAGGTGGGTGCCCTGAAGGCGGCGCCGTAGCTTAAGATTGTGCGGAGTTTGTCATTCAGCGCATAGCCCCAGGCAACACCGCCGGTTGAGTTTTCGCCGAACTGTTCGTTGTCATCACGACGCACTGACAATTGTAGATCATGGGCCGCCATCGCCCGTTGATACTGCATAAATAGGCCCTTATTGTTACGTGATGAATAGGTATAAGCGGTAGTGCCGGAGACGCCATCATCCTGATAATCGTAGCCAAGGGTCATAACTTGGTTAGCATCGAGAAACAGGTCGTTTTGCAAAGAGATGGTGTCGCGCGCTGTTTCAAAGCTGCTTTTAAATGCACCGTCCTTGAAATTATCATTGTCATCCTGGCTGCGCCCTGCAATCAGGCTAAGCTGCCATATATCCGTGACATCAACGCGCATCGTCGTCCCCAGGACTTGTTGGCGTGAGTCAGATTGATTGACAAAGCTGCCATCAAAATCGGTTTCAGCATCGCTGCGCAAGGCGTTTAATTCAAGCTCGAAGCGCTTGCTGAAACGGTAGCCGGCATGTAGCGAGGTAGATAAGCTTCGGTAGCCGTCCTTATCCGGTTCGCTAGTAAAACATCCGACGCCGCCTGGAGACGGTTTGCCATTGCAGGCATTAAATCCGTCAGTATCAACCTCGCTGGTGCTTAGACTGAACCAACCACGATCGCCGCCCCCGCTAACACCAACAGACTTCGTAACGGTGTTGTAGCTACCCCCGCCGATGCTTGCAAACGGTCGAATATCCCCTTCGCCCTTGCGCATGAAGATTTGAATGACGCCGCCAATGGCCTCGGAACCATATAGGCTGGAACGCGGACCACGGACGATTTCTATGCGCTCAATCTGTTCTACAGGAATATTCTGGAAGGCCGTGGTTCCCAGTGTTGCCGATCCGACTCTTACACCATCGATTAGAACCAGCAAATGATCAGCCTCGGTGCCACGTAAAAACAAAGAGGTCGTTTTACCGGCGCCCCCATTGTTGGCAATACTTAAACCCGGTACACCGCGTAGCAGATCCTGTACTGATTGCGCTTGCTGACGTTGGATATCATCTCGGGTGATGACGGTCACCGAAGCAAGGGACTCATCTGCCGTTTGAGCCATTCGAGTAGCGGTGACGATGATAGGGTCGCCGATATTGTCGGCAATGGTCATAGGGGATGAACAAAACAGCAAGATAGCTGCTACTGCGGTGCAGCATTTTTTCATTGTAATTTCCTCCGCGCTCACCCGCGCGATTGCATAGCAAATAAAGAGTATGCCGAGGAAACTAGGACGAGCGCAGACAGTACACAGGCGCGCTCACCGTGTAAAGCCCTCCGCTATACCGTGGTAACGCTTCAGGCCGGTCTCCGGACTCACGAGTGGGGGTTTTCTCCCTGGGGCCGCGCCTTCCCATGTAGCTACACAGTGGCGGATGCGAACCTTTAACTCGTTTACCGTTGCGGGGGCAGTGCCGGGTTTGTTTTTTGCCTATATGGCAAGAACGCACCGACTTCCCGTTTAATCCTTTGGCCGAAAGCCTTCAGGACACCTGAAACAGGCGTGTAACTTTAATGATGCATCAATGCAATGTCAATGTTGCGATATTTTACTAACGTGATCTTTGGTTGGCGCAGAGAATAGGGGGGGTTCTATCAACGCTTGAATGTCCGCAAACAAAATGAATATATCTATGGCCAGACGTCCACGAATGGCGGCTTGAGGTCGAGCATTATCTACTATCTGAGAACGTCAAAGGGTCCTTTATGGCTAGTTGCTAATATAGCATGATCGCTTTACCATTGGGGGTGTTGATAAAGAATACCGGATGGTCGCGCCAGCAAAAGCGAGCTGCTGAATCAGCTGAAAATTGCAAAAACTGAGGCCCCGCCGGAGAGGATTTCGCTTAAGGCGGCGTTCGGGATTGCTTCGCTTTCGTTGCTTGTCGGCGCGTTGCTCAGTTACCTGTTTTTTGCCCGCGAGTCAGAGGTCCCACAGGCACAGACTACCAGTGGTCAGATAAAAGCAGTTGTGCAACCTGAGCCCGACGACCTTTTTAGGATGGATAGCGGCGACAGCAAATCCTCCCACGCGACGGTGACTGGCGATACTTCTATCCTCAACGCATCCGGCTATATTACTGCGCGCCTGGTGGCCACGGTATCGCATGATATCGCTCGGCGCTATATTCGACGGGCAACTCGCCAAGATATGCACATGGTCTTTGCTCGAACAATCCGTATCTCAAATACCTCACACGTCTGCCTGACAAGCTCTCGCACCAGTTCACCACTCAACACCTTATAGCGATACTTCGTAACCCATACAAAGTGATACCTTATTTGAAACACCATACGACTGCCGTACCTGTAGTCCATGCCTCTCTCCAGCGGTTTCGGTGCAGTGTCGCAGCTAAAGCTGATCGGCTGAAGCCGGTGGTTTAAACCTTTTGATGGAAAATTAAGTCTTTCACTTGAAATATAAACTTAACCCACCACATCCAGCTCACGGCGACGAAACCGCACTCCAATTTCTGCTGCAATCTCTTCACAGGCGTGAACGTCGACACCCTTAAGGCCATTGATGGCAGTCAAGGTCACTGACGGCACATACTGTTTAGCTCGCCGGGCAAACTCCAGCATAGCGGCATAGGCACCTGGATATTCTTTTTTGGGGCGACAATGCAGGTTGTAGGTATCTGCATTTTGGGCATTCATGGAGATAGACAAGGCATCCACCTTGCCGGCAAGTTCTGGCGTTACGTCACGGCCATGTACCAGACTAGCCAGACCATCGGTGTTGACGCGAATAGTTGCGCCCTGTTGTTTTAATTTCTCTGCTACCTGTAACAGCACCTCCAGACGCTGAGTCGGTTCACCCAGCCCACAGAACACCACCTGTTGATAGCGACCGAGATCGCCAACGGCTTCAAGAATCTCTGCCACCGAGGGTTCGAATTTCAACCGCAGGTCATAGCCTTGCACCTCCCAGGTCTTGTTGAATTTTGGACAAAAGGCACAACGCAAGCTGCAGTGATCGGTAATATTTAGATAACAGTTACCGTGCAACTCATAGGCAATTACTTCAGATATGTTTGCGTGTTCAAAACTAGTATCAGTCATTTTTACTCCATCCTACAGGGCGGCAAGCTTTTCCACCCGCATCAACCACAGACCACTGGCAATAATCACCACCGCCCCGACCGCAGTCCACAGGTCCACCGTATCGCCAAAGATAAAATAACCCAGCAACACACCCCACAACATCTGCACATAATGAAACGACGCGGCAGTGGCGGTGCGGGCATGGGCAAAGGCACGGGCAAGGCTGATGGCACCAAAGGCTGACACCCCTCCCATAAAGGCGAGATAGCCCAAGTCCTGGGGACGCGGTAGTTGCAGTTCGGCCAAAAACAACATCAACAGAATCGAGATAATCACCAGATGTGGATAAAAGGCCCAAGACAATAGCGTGTGCTGACTGTTGCGCATGTAGCGGGCGGTGATATTTACCAATGAAAAAAACAACGCCGAGGTCAGCGCCGCCAGCGAGGCCATCTCCAACGGAATCAGACCCGGTCGCAGGATTATCAACACCCCGGCAAAGCCGACCCCTATGATCAATACATGCTTCCAACTGAGCCTGTCTTTCAACAAGGGAATTGCCAACAGAGCGGAAAAAATCGGCGCAACAAACGAAATGGCATAGGCCTTGGCCAGCGGCAGCTGGGTGAAGGCATAGACGATTAACGACAACTGTACAAACACCAATACCCCGCGCAATAGATGCAGCTTAATACGTTTATCTTTAAGGGTATTTTTGATGCCACCCAGCCAGGGCGATAACAGCAGCAACAGAATCAAACCAAACACTGAGTTATACAACACCAGCGAATAGGTCGAGTAATAGCTGCTCAGATATTTGATGGTGGCATCACCAAAAGAGAGCAGACTAAAACCCAGCAGCGCCAGCAGAATGCCCTTGGCCGCACCACCTTTAATTAAATCCATGTAAAAAAATATGCCTGTAATTATTATTAAAGACCCATTCTCTCACACAACTGCGAGCCAGCCGAAGCTGGTCTTAATCAGGTGTGACGGAGTCTGCCGATATGCAGCAGAATCTCCTTTACATACTAAGTGCACAACAACGGTAGAAAAAATATGACACGGCTGTCTGGTTTGAGCTTGGTCAGTTCAGTCTCGAAAAGCGGCGGACCTCTTGTTCATCTATATGATACTGCAATGAATTCAATCACACTGTCATGAACATCTGGCTCCCGGCTCACTACACGGTCATCACTCGCCAGCACCCTTTTGATCAGCACCATACTCAAGGCATTGCGAGCCTGATCAACATTGTCACGCCAAGGATCAACGGTAATAAACAGCACCTGCAGGCCTGTCGCTATCAGGACGACCCTAGTGGCCGTCCTTTTTTTCTGTCAGCTGCTGCAACATGCCTTCCATCCGCACTAGCCGCTGCTCTATCTCGTCGGTGTGTTCCTTGATCCAGTGCACCTCACCGGCTTCTCCCTCACCCTGTTCACGATTGTATTTATCATGCTCCTGCTGCATCACATCCAGAACCACACCAATCATCATGTTCAAAAATACAAACGCAGTCAGAAAGATGAAGGTTAAATAAAAGATCCAGCTAAATGGGTAGACCGCCATGGTCTCGTACATGACATCGGTCCAATCCTCAAAGGTAGCGACACGGAACAGGGTCAGCATAGAGATGGTGATATCGCCCCACAACACCGGGTTGATCTTTTCAAACCAAAAACTGCCGATTGCACCGTAGATATAGAAAATGATAAACATCAACACCACCACATAACCGATACGCGGAATAGCCTTGACCAGTGCGTCCATCAGGATGCGTAACTCGGGAACCATGGAGACCAGACGCAACACCCTGAATATACGTAACAACCGCGCCAGCAATACCATTTCACTTTCATCAATCGGTACCAGGCTAGCGGTGACGATGAGGAAATCGAATATATTCCAGCCTTTCTTGAAAAAATTACCAAACTTATCTTCAGCCGCCATGCGAATCAACAGCTCAACCAGAAAAAAGACCGTAACCGCAACATCAAAAAACTTCAGCACAGCCATTCCGCCGGGGCTAATGTCGTAGGTGGTCGCACCTATCATCATCGCCGACAGAATGATGATAGTGATTACGGTCATCTCGAAGATCTTATTACTGCGGATAGCCAGAAAACGCGCCCGCCAACTAATGGCTGCCACACTCATGTTTTTAAACTCCGTTACTGTTATTCAATATAAAAAGTTGACAACTCTTCGGCATGCTCCGCCCTCTGTTTTCATGAGGGCTGGAGGTAGGCCAATAGCCGGGTAATGTTGAATACAAAAGTTGTTACATAAAAAACCGGGCGCTAGGCCCGGTTTGTCAACGCTAAGCTGTTATTTGTTCTAACCCGCCATCGCCTTTTTCAGTTTTTTAATGGCATTGGCTTCCAGCTGACGAATGCGCTCAGCAGAGACGCTGTATTTATCAGCCAGCTCGTGCAGGGTGGCTTTCTCATCCACCAGCCAGCGGCTGTGCAGGATATCAAGACTGCGGGCATCCAGCTGTGACAGCGCATCACGCAGTTGCTGTTGGTTCTGCGCCTGCCACTGGTTCTCTTCCAACTCCTTGGCAGGATCAGGACGATGATCACTTAAATAAACCGCTGGGGTGATGGCAGCATCATCATCACTATCATTGGTATATGGGTCAAACGCGGCGTCACGGGCATTGAGACGGGTTTCCATCTCTCGCACATTGTCTGTAGTCACACCCAGGTCGTTGGCGATAGTGGAAATTTCCTCCTCGCTCATCAGGCCGAGACGGACGCGAGCCTTGCGCAGATTAAAGAACAATTTACGCTGTGCCTTGGTGGTAGCGACCTTGACAATACGCCAGTTGCGCAGCACGTATTCATGGATCTCGGCCTTGACCCAGTGCACCGCAAACGACACCAGACGGACATTCATGTCAGGATCAAAACGCTTAACCGCCTTCATCAGGCCGATGCTACCTTCCTGGATCAGGTCGGCCTCGGGCAGGCCATAACCACGGTAACCACGGGCAATGTAGGCAACAAAACGCAGGTTGGACAAAACCAGACGGCGCGCAGCCTCCAGGTCGTTGCCATCACGTAAACGAATGGCCAGTTCTCGCTCTTCCTCAGCAGTCAGTACCGGGATGCGCGCAGCAGCGGCCTGGTAGGCCTCAATGCTGTGAGTTGGAAGGGCCAGAGCCAAATCCAAGCTTTTACTCATATCTATATTTACCTCTTCGTAGGTTCCCAGAATTCAGGGGGAGATCCTGTCATGGGCTTTTTCAAGCCCTAGCCTGTCAATCGCACCCCTAAAGTTCCGCCAAATATTCTAGCAGTCATATCCTGTGAGCGCCAATCCGAACAAAAGTTCCCGAAAGAAAGAATTAAAAATCAATATGTTAAGAAGGTTCTACGGCACGCAGATGCCGCCCTGTAGCCAACCAGGCACCCAGCAGGCCAAGCAATGGTCCCAGCAATAGCAGTAATAGCGTGGTCCTGATATCGACCAAACCGAGGGAAAAATCGCTACCGTAAAGCTCGGCCAACTGCCTCACTGACTCATCCAGGTTTATCAACAATACATTCACCAGCAACCAGGCCAGCAGGCCGCCAAACAGGCCAAACCACATACCATTATATAGAAAGGGTCGTCGCACAAAGGCATCGCTACCACCGATCAGCTTGATCACTTCAATCTCATCATGGCGGCTCTGTATCGCCAGGCGAATGGTATTGCCAATGACAAACAACACCGCCAGGGCTAACAAACCACCCAGCAGCAGCACGGCACGTTCGGCCAAAGCAATCAGGCCATAGAGACGCTGCAGCCATTCCAGGTCCAGCTGAGCCAGGTCTACCTCGGGCCGCTGGCGCAGACGCTGCAACAAAGACTCCACCGCCGCAGACGTCTGGTGCGCCAGCGCCGGGCTGACCACGATCACACCAGGCAGGGGGTTCTGATCCAGCAACGCCAGGGCATCACCCAACCCCGAGGTTTGTTTGAACTCATCCAGCGCCTGCTCCGGGCTGATGTATTCCAGGCTGCCAATCTCGGGCCAGCTATTTAATTCAGTCGTCAAACCACTCAGCGCCTGAGCCGGCAGGCTAGCCTTGAGAAATAGCGACACCTGGGCCGACTGCTGCCAGCTCGCTCCCAGACTATCGACCTTGCTGAGAAAGACATGCAGGGTTGCTGGCAGGGCCAGCGAGATACCGATCACCATGATGGTCATCAGATTACCGGCCAACGAACGACCCAGCTGTGCCAGCGTGGTGGTGAGCACATGAAAATGGAGCGCAAAATAATTACGCAGACGCTGCTTCAGACCAGCACTACTACGTTGTGCAGACAGTCTCGGCGGTTTTTGATTAACTCGTTTAAGCGACTCCAGAATGCGCCCCCTCATCAGCAAGCAGACGACCATTACGAATCGCCATGATGCGCTTGTTCATGGCGCCGATCAGCTCCAGGTCGTGCGAAGCAATCAGCACAGTTACGCCAACCTGATTAAACTGTTCGAACAAAAACATTATTTCGTGCGACAAGGTCGGGTCCAGATTACCGGTGGGCTCGTCAGCAATCAGTACCTTGGGCCGATTGACCACCGCCCGGGCAATGCCAACGCGTTGGTGCTCACCACCAGAAAGGTGAACCGGAAAATCGTTTTCCCGTTGCAGCAGCCCCACCTTATCCAGCGCCGCCCTGACTCGCCGCCCCACCTCGCGCGGATGATGTTCACCCGAAACCAGCAGCGGCAAGGCAACATTGTCAAAAACAGTGCGATCGTTGAGCAATTTGCTGTCCTGAAAGATGATGCCAATATCGCGCCGCAGTGCCGGGATCTTGCGTCGTTTCACCTGCGCCAAGGGTTTGCCATCAATGGTGATATTACCGACGCTGGGACGCTCGATCAGGGGGATCATTTTCAATAAGGTACTTTTACCGGCACCGGAGTGGCCAGTGAGAAAAACCATCTCAGCCTTGTTTACCTGAAAGCTGACGTCCTTCAAGGCCTCGTAGCCGTTGGCATAACGCTTACTGACATTACTGAACTGGATCATGCCTAGTTACAATTAAATTTCAAACACCACTATCAAAACAAATGCGAGCCTACATGCAACACAGCGTGAAAGGGGGGCAAATCACACCACATTCCAATTCAGACTACACAACCATGAGGAAAATATTTTTACTCTTCGATGCCCTCTGGCTTGACCAGCAGAGCATCAACAAACTCTTCAGCATTGAAATCACGCAAATCATCGATGCCTTCACCGACACCAATCAGGCGAATCGGCAGACCCAGTTTTTTGGCTATGGCGAATACCACCCCGCCCTTGGCTGTGCCATCCAGCTTGGTCAGGGCCAGCCCGGTTACGTCCACCGCCTTGTGGAACTGTTCAGCCTGGATTACAGCATTCTGGCCTATACCACCGTCCAGCACCAGCAACACCTCGTGCGGCGTGTTTTCATCCAGCCTGCCCATCACCCGTTTAACCTTTTTCAACTCTTCCATCAGGTTGGACTGGGTATGCAGACGCCCAGCGGTATCGACAATCAGAATATCTACTTTGCGCGCCTTGGCTGCCTGCACCGCATCATAGGCCACCGAGGCGGGGTCAGAGCTACGTTGTTGCGCAACCACGGGGATATTATTGCGCTCGCCCCAGATCTGCAGCTGCTCGACGGCGGCAGCACGAAAGGTATCCCCGGCCGCCAGCATCACCGACTTGCCCCGGCTCTGAAAACGTTTGGCCAACTTGCCAATAGTGGTGGTCTTACCGGCACCATTGATGCCGACCATCAGAATCACATAAGGGTCAGATTGACTTTCTATAACCAGCGGTTTACTCACTGGCCGCAAGATTTCAAGCATATTTTCACGCAGAGCAGCGAACAAGGTATCAACATCATTAAGCTGCTTACGTTTCATCCGTCCGGTAAGGTCGCTGATGATTTCCATAGTGGCATCAACGCCGACATCGGCGGTCAGTAACTGGGTCTCAAGCTCGTCCAGCACATCGGCGTCAATGACCTTTTTGCCGACGACAAGCGAAGCAACACCTTCACTAATGTTGGCACTGGTACGACTGAGACGCTCTTTGAGACGGCCAAAAAAGCCGGTTTTTTCGGGCTTTTGCTGCTCTAGGTTCTCAACAGGAGCCTCAACAGGCGCAGTAGCATTTTGTTCTATTTCAGGCGACTGCTGTTCAGTCTCGCCCTTATTTTTCTTGCCAAAACCAAACATAAAACCTCTTGGTCATATGGTGTGTTATTAGATGAATTCTTTGCTTCTATTGTGGTCGAAACATAGGCCAGATTCAGATAGGCTATGCTATCACATTGGATTCCAAAGCTGGGTATTAAAGGAATAGAGAATGAAAATAGGATTTACACTTGCAGCACTGTTGAGTTTTGGCTTAAGCGGTTGCGCCACGCTGCAACAAGACAACCACCAAACCAACAGCACTAATAACGGCAAGGCGGCGGTACACGAATACCAGCTCGATAACGGCATGAAGATTTTTGTCAAAGAAGACCACCGCGCCCCCGTGGTTGCCTCAATGGTTTGGTACAAAATCGGCAGCAGCTATGAAAACAATGGCACTACCGGCGTCTCTCATGTGCTGGAACACATGATGTTCAAGGGCACAGAAAAATATGGCCCCGGTGAATTCTCACGCATCATTGCCGAAAACGGCGGCAAGGAAAATGCCTTTACCAGCCGTGACTACACTGCCTATTTCCAGCGCCTGCACAAGGATAAGCTCGAGACCAGCCTGCGTATGGAAGCCGACCGCATGCGCAACATGAAAGTATTGGACGAGGAGTTCGCCAAAGAGATCCAGGTGGTCATAGAGGAACGGCGCATGCGCACCGAGGATGACCCGGAATCACTCACTTATGAAACCTTTAGCGCCAGCGCCTACACCACTAACCCCTACCGTCACCCGGTAATTGGCTGGATGAACGATTTAGAAAACATGACCGCCCAGGACATCCGTGACTGGTACGAAGTCTGGTACGCACCCAACAACGCCGCGCTGGTAGTGGCAGGCGATGTTGATCCGGAACAAGTTTATCAGCTGGCCAAAAAATATTTTGCGCCGCTGAAACCGATTAAATACATCACCCCACCCAAACCACAGCAGGAACCAGAACAAAAAGGCCAGCGTCGCGTCATTATCAAGGCCCCGGCTGAACTGCCCTATCTGCTGATGGGCTACAAAGCGCCTTCAGTCACAGGCGCAAAAGAAGAGTGGGAACCCTATGCCCTTGATGTACTTTCCAGCGTACTCGATGGTGGTAACAGCGCCCGTTTTGCCAAAAACCTGGTGCGCGGCCAACAGGTTGCCGCCAGCGCCGGTGCCGGTTACAGCCCCTTCTCCCGTCTCGACACCCTGTTTCTGTTTGATGGCAACCCAGCCCAGGGCCACACCATGGCCGAACTGGAGCAGGCCATCCGTGAACAGATTGAACTGGTCAAAAATGAACCCGTCAGTGACGACGAACTGGGCCGCATCAAGGCCCAGGTGATTGCGGCAGATGTCTATCAGCTGGATTCAGTCTTTTACCAGGCCATGAAGATAGGTCAGTTTGAATCTATAGGTCTGGACTGGCGCCTCAGCGACCAGTACGCCGAACGCATCCTGCAAGTGACTGCCGAACAGGTACAGAAAGTGGCTAAAAAATACCTGGTTGATGACAGCCTCACCGTGGCGATACTGGAACCACAATCCATGTCCGCGGCCAGCGGCAAATTACCCCACCATGCCGGCGAACGTCACTAATAACCAAAATAACAAGCAACAGGATTTTCAAGAATGCGCAACCATTACACACAACTGACCCAATTAATAATCAGCAGTTTGTTGCTGCTTGGCAGCACCATTGCCCAAGCCGGACCCGAGATCCAGCATTGGCAAACCAGCAACGGCGCCCAAGCCTACTTTGTGCCCGCGCCCGAGCTGCCGATGGTAGATATCCGCATCGTCTTCGATGCCGCCGGCGCACGGGATAACATCCCCGGTGTCGCCCTGATGACCAATGGCCTACTGGAAGAAGGCACAGCCGACATGGACGCCAATGCCATCGCCGATGCCTTTGCCGCAGTCGGCGCCCAGTTTGGCGCCAGCTCGCACCGCGACATGTCGGTGATCACTCTACGCAGCCTGACTCAGCCTGAACTGCTAGACAAGGCCATCAGCACCACAACTAAACTAATTGCCGAGCCCAGCTTTCCCAAGGCGTCGCTGGAACGTGAACGCAAGCGCATGCTAATCGCCCTACAGGGTAAAAAACAGTCACCCGCCGCCATCGCCAGAGAAGCCTTTTTTACCGCCTTGTATGGTGACCACCCCTACGCCAATGAAGCCACCGGCACCGAGGAATCGATACAGCTGATCAAACGTCAACACCTGACCGAACATCATCAACGTTACTACGTTGGCCGCAACGCCATCATTGCCATTGTCGGCGCTGTTGACAGGCAGCAGGCCGAGCAACTGGCCGAAACCCTGCTGAGCAAACTACCCGCCGGAAAAACCGCCAACCCCATCCCCGAGGTTACCTCACTCAAACGGGCAGAACTGGTTAAGAAAGCATTCCCTTCCAGCCAAACACACCTGCTCGTTGGTCAACCGGCCGTCAAACGTGGTAATGAAGATTACTTTGCCCTGTTTGTTGGCAACCACATCCTCGGTGGCAGTGGCCTGGTTTCAAGACTCAGCGATGAGATCCGCGAAAAGCGCGGCCTCTCCTACAGCGCTTACAGCGCCTTCAGCCCCATGCGTGAACGCGGCCCGTTCCGGTTGGGCTTGCAGACCCGCAACGATCAGGCCGACGAAGCGCTCAAGATCCTGATGCAAACCCTAGAAGAGTTTATGGCCGGCGGCCCAACCGCCGACGAACTGATTGCCGCCAAGAAAAACATCATCGGCAGCTTTGCCCTCAATCTCGACAGCAATAGCAAGATCGTCGAAAACATCGCCATGATAGCTTTTTACCAACTCCCCCTGGATTACCTGGATACCTATACGAACAAGATCGATGCCATCACCATTGAACAGATCAAGGCGGCCTTCAAACGCCATGTGCAGACCGACAAGATGGTCACCGTCATGGTTGGCGGCGAAGAATAGACTTGACCAGACCCAATAAACAAGGCCAGCTACGTATCATTGGCGGCAAATGGCGTGGCCGCAAACTCAGTTTTCCAGGCATAGAAGGATTACGCCCTACCGCAGACCGGGTGCGCGAGACCCTCTTCAACTGGCTGCAGGTACGGGGCACCGGCGGCCGTTGCCTCGATCTGTTTGCCGGCAGCGGTGCGCTTGGTCTGGAGGCCCTGTCTCGCGGTGCTGCCGAGGTCGTCATGGTGGAACAGGATCCCCGCGCGGCGCAGCAGATCCGCCAACACCTGCAAACCCTCGACTGCCAGACTGGACGGATTGAAGGCTGCAACGCCTTCAGCTACCTCAACGGCCCTGCGACCGCGTTTGATGTGGTCTTTCTCGACCCCCCCTACAAGCTTGACTGCCTGACAGAGTGCTGCCAGTTGCTGGAACAGAATGGCTGGTTGAAAGACAAGGCCTTAATCTATCTGGAGCACTCCAGCAAAAATTCCCCTCCAAATTTACCGGACAATTGGCTGCTAACACGCAGCAAAAAGGCAGGTGAAACCGGCTACTACCTGGCGCAGCGAAACGGCTAGCTTCGTGGTATCATTCAGCGTTTTGAGGCATTTGGCAAAGATGCGGCAATGACTAAAACGGCTATCTACCCAGGCACCTTCGATCCAATTACCAATGGCCATACCGATCTGATTCAACGGGCCAGCAAATTGTTCGACAAGGTGATTGTGGCTGTTGCTGCCCATAGCGGTAAAAATCCAGCCTTTACACTGGATGAACGCATTCAGCTGGCCAAAACAGCGCTGGCAGGCATTGATAGGATTGAGGTCTGTGGCTTTGATGTATTGCTGGTAAACTTTGCCCAACAAAAAAATGCCCATATAATTCTACGCGGCCTGCGAGCGGTGTCTGATTTCGAATATGAATTTCAGCTCACCGGCATGAACCGCAAGCTGGCACCCGAGCTGGAAACCATGTTTCTGATGCCGGCAGAACAATACACCTACATCTCATCCAGCCTGGTCAAGGAAGTGGCCAGACTGAGTGGCGATATCAGTGGTTTTGTCCATGAGGATGTGCATAATGCCCTCAAAGACAAACTTAAGATAAAATAATAATAACTTTTACAACAGACAGTTAAGAAGGTAGCACGTTATGTCTTTAATCATCACCGATGAATGTATCAACTGCGATGTCTGTGAACCGGAATGCCCTAACAACGCCATTTCCCAGGGCGACGAAATCTACGAGATCGAGCCGAGCCTGTGCACCGAGTGTGTTGGCCATTACGATACGCCACAATGTGTTGAGGTCTGCCCGGTCGACTGCATTCCCAAAGACGAAAACAATGTTGAGACCCAGGAACAACTAATGGACAAGTACAAGATCATCACGACCAACTCCTGATCGTAACCGACATGAGGGGTAGATCGTCTCAAGCTGGCGGACTTTTCTTAAAGCAGCGCCTAATTCAAACAGTAGGACCCTTAGTCCTGCTGTTTGCCTTTATCACCTCGGCCCAAGCCCAAACCCAATCCAAGCCACCATCGGCCTCTGCCGTTGCCAGCGCTCATCCAATAGCCACGGCTGCCGGCCATGAAATCCTCGCCGCCGGCGGCAACGCCTTTGATGCTGCGGTTGCTGTCAGCGCCACTCTAGCGGTAGTAGAACCGGCCGGTTCCGGTATCGGCGGTGGCGGCTTCTGGTTATTGCACCGCGCTAAAGACAACTTCCAAACCATGGTCGATGGCCGTGAACGGGCACCACTGGCGGCTCATCGCGATATGTATCTGGACGAAGACGGCACCGTCATCAAAGGCTTGTCCATGAATGGTCCATTGGCTGCAGGCATCCCGGGCGAACCGGCAGCACTGGTTCACATTGCCGAAAAATATGGCCGTTTGCCACTGAGCAAAAGTCTGGCTCCTGCGATTCGTGTGGCCCGCGATGGTTTTGCAGTTGATGATCGCTATCGCAAGCTGGCTGGCTTCAGGCTCAAACAGATGCGCAAAGACCCGGAAACAGCAGCTATCTTCCTGAGCAACAATGAAGCCCCAGTGATTGGCTACATCATCAAGCAGACCGATCTGGCCAACACACTGGAAGCCATCGCCAGAAATGGCCACGCCGGTTTCTACAGTGGTGATGTTGCGAAAAAACTGGTCAAAGGGGTACGCCAGGGCGGCGGTATCTGGAGCCTGCAAGACCTCGCCGATTACACGGTAGTCGAGCGCCAACCCGTACATGGCAAATACGACGGCATCCGCATCACCTCTGCCGCACCGCCTTCTTCCGGCGGCATTGCCCTGGTGACCATGCTCAACATCCTGTCCGGTTTTGAGCTGGAGAATATGAGCGAAACCACGCGTATCCACACGATTGTTGAAGCCATGCGACGCGCCTATCGTGATCGTGCCGAATATTTGGGCGACCCTGATTTTATCAGTATCCCAACTGAAAAACTGATTCACCCTTTTTATGCCGCCGGACTGCGCAACAGCATCCGCCTCGATCAGGTCACTGCCAGTCATAGCCTGCCGGGGGCAGTGCAAAATAGTGCGGGCCAGGACACCACCCATTTTTCCATTCTCGACCAGGAAGGCAACCGCGTCGCCGCCACACTCAGTATTAACTACCCATTCGGTGCTACTTTCACCCCTGCGGGGACGGGCGTATTGCTAAATAATGAAATGGATGATTTCTCTGCCAAACCCGGCGCACCCAACGCCTACGGCCTGGTGGGTGCCGAGGCCAATGCCATTGCAGCGGGCAAACGGCCTCTTTCGAGCATGAGCCCGACCTTTCTCGAAACTGACGACAGACTTGCCATCCTTGGCACACCCGGCGGTAGTCGCATCATTACCATGGTGTTACTGGGCGCACTGGAATTTGCCGCCAACAAACCAGTAACCGACTGGGTCAGTCGTGACCGCTTTCATCACCAGTTTCTACCCGACAGCATTCAATTCGAAACTGACACGTTGACAGCAACACAACAACAGCAACTCAAATCACTCGGGCATGAGCTAAATGTTGTTAATCGTAAATACGGCAACATGCAGGCTATTTTATGGTACAAACCTGACAACCAGGTTGAAGCTGCCAGCGATCCGCGTGGCAATGGCACGGCGGACGTCCATAAACATTAACAGGGGCTTGCACGGGCAGAAAAATTACTCTAGACTCGACGACAAGTTTGTAGAAAGCTTTATCATAATTAAACATTTTTCACTTGGGAGGGAAAAATTATGGGGATTTTAATTCCAATCGCGATCTTTTTTGGTCTGACCGTATTCGTTGCTGGCATCATCTCTGAAAAGGCCATTGATGGCAGCATTGCAGACAGGCGTAATCCTGACTAAATAAGTCCTAGTTTGGATTAGCAAAAAAGCCCGGGCCTGCCGGGCTTTTTTATTGTAAAATCCCTCGAAAATCCAATGAAACATGCCTGTATTGCGCAGTTCAAGTGAGTAGTCATGCCAGCAACAAAACATCAACACCTGACCAAGTTTCTTGCCGCCTCAGTCACCAGTTTTTTTGTCGGTAGTATTCACGGCGTATTGCAAATGCTGCCGCCAATCCGTGCCTGGCTCGACAGCATCGGCAGCCCCTATGGCGGCCCCGGTCACATGATTGACCCATTGGCCCACGCCCACATCAACCTGATCGGCGGTGTGATGATGATGACCATGGCGGTCACCTACTATCTATTACCAAAATTCACCGGCACCGAAATCTGGTCACGCAAATTGGAAAACACCTCCTTCTGGATGACCATTATAGGCGTTGCGTTCTTTTACAGCAGTTTGATGATCTTTGGCTACTGGGAAGGCACTCTGCTGCTCCAAGAGGGAGCGACAGCCATCGACGAAGTGCATGCCATTTTCGTCCCGATAGGCGCGCTGTCCGCCACCATCATGGGCATCGGTCTATGGCTGTTTCTGGCCAATAGCGCCATGACCATTTTCAAGGCCCGCAGCGACAAAAAATAAGGCTACAGCAGAGATAAAAATGGAACAGCAACAGACCCTGGAGTGCGGCTGTCCGGAACATTTTCCTGACTGGGATAACAAAGACATAGATCTCGGCGGCAGCGCCATGCTGGAGCTGCCCATTGCTACCTTCCTGCATATGCCGATGGGTTACGAGGTCTACCTAGGACGGGTACGCCACCTGATCAGCCAACTGGAGCTGGAACCACTCTGGCCTGGTTTTACCATGACCAAGACCGGCTGGTTGCGCGGGCACATACTCTGCCCTTTGAAGTCGGGAGACTCACCATCGCGCCATGTCACCCACCTGCCCAGCCCATTTCAGCTACGCGGCAAACTGCACAAAGGTGATATCGGTAGCATCAAAAGCAGTGTGCGGGAGATGCAATCGGAACTACTGGATGCCGGGCGTATGCCCAAAGAACTCTATCTTAGTTACCTGACCTGCCCCAACTGTGAAGAACAACGCGGTGGTGCGATGATCCTGCTAACACGACGCTGGGAACAAAGTGCTCGCCTAAGCAAACGCACCAATAAAAACTAATCACCCTCGAAGACCAGAGGAAACTCCAATACCACCGCCTCCTCGCTACGCTTCTTACGCAACTTCACATATAAAACCGGATTGCCTGGCAAATACAAAGCACGACGATGCACCCCACTATGGCCATCCTGAATCATCTGCTGCCATTCTTTGTTTTGCTCTGTCCGCAATGAGACAATCAGATCAGACACAGGCTTACCGCGTTCAAGCGTGGTCAACACCAGAAACTCATTCATACCTGGTCGTACCGGCGTGGGCATAACTTGAACTTCAACCACGACGCCATTCCACATTTGTGTTGGAATTTGATAACGAGGGTCAGGCGTACTACACGCCGACAACAGCACCACAAACAAACCGACAATCAATCCACGCATCATTTAACTCTTTGCAAACTTTTGCAGATATTCCAGCAGAATGGTGTGCTCCGGCTCAGCGATCAATTCAAAGGCCTTCATCCGACGCCGCTCCTGCATGCGATAAATCACATTGGGCCATTCTTCCGCCGTATGGACCAAAGGACTTGGCGGCGCATGACAATCAGAACAGAATTGCTTCGCCACCTGTGCACCTTCAGACTCAGGCTCAGGCAGGCTAATTTTAGTTTGTGTCTGCGGCAGCTCACAACCAGCAACAAGCAATGCAAACATTACAGTCAGCAATCTAAACATGGAGGTTATTTTTCTATCTTGTCTTGCTGCTGCTCTTCATCGGTATGATCTTGATCAAGCCGACCACCAAACTTAGAGCCATACATACGCACCATATAATAAACAAATATTGATGCCACAGTGAGATAGGCAAATGCCACCGCATAACCCCAATCCAGCCAGTCTCGTTCATAACCAACCCTATCCCCCCAATACGGGAAGCTTAGACCAACCGACAACAGCAACACCGTGATGATCACACCAAAAAACCATTTTGGAATGGGCTTTTGAGACTCGGGAATCGACTCCAACAATTCCCAGTCCTCCATGCCGCGGGTGGCACGACGCTCTTCATCGCTGGCATAACCAAAATGATCCGCTGGCTTTTCACCCCACTGGCTATCGATCGCCGTCAACTTGTCCTTAGACAAGGGCTTACGTTTAGTGTCACTCATAATAATTTACCTGCCGAAAAATGTTGAACGCGGAAACTTTCTTCCCAACCGTTATCAGACTTAACCCGCACCAGCACTGGGTGCAGCCCCTTAGGGAGGTCAGAACTAATATTCAATTCAACATTAATCCGCCCTGCCGTTTCAAAATCAACTGTATCCGTCTGTAAAGTGTAGTTAGCTTGATCCAATCCTTCTACCGCAACATACAACCGGCTTGGTTGATAAAACTTATTCGCTAGCGATATCCGGTAATCGAGAATATTATTGCCTTGAATGGTATCCGCGCGATAGACCGAAACATGGTATCGCTCGTAATCCCAAAACCCCCAAACCATCAACAGACTGCCAATCAGTAAAATCGGTGCTACCCATGACATTCGCGCGAACAGATCGTTGCGGTTGGTTTTGAAATTGGCGAAATTCTGACTCTGCTGCTCACCCATGGCAAATTTAAGCAAACCATCCTTACCGCTCTGCTTACGCACTTGGAGATTGTTACAAGCCGTCACACACTCACCGCAGTTGACGCAGGTGTCATAGACATCCGTCTGACGCGGATCGATAGCCAGGAAGCAGGAGCTGACACAGAAATTGCACTTCTCACACTCATCTGCACGTGATTTATCATAGGCGATATGCAGACTCTGGCGGGTTCGAAAAGTATGCTGCCAGATTTTATAGATGCACATAAAGCGGCACATAAAATGACGAATCATGGTGATATCAACTAAAACGATCAGAAAAAAAACCATGTAGATCCAATGCAGTGACGGCGCCAGACCAGAATCATGTTGAAAGCTGACAAACTTCCAGATCAACAACGGCGGATAAAAATAAAATAGCGGGATCAACGCCATAACCGCAGCAATGAACGCTAGAATCACTGTTAGCACCAACCAGTTCAGCGGCTTGTTCTTAGCCATTGAAAGCTTCATCGGGCTACCATCAATACTCAGATCGGCACGCTTACCGAGTAGCTTGTGTGTTAGCTGGTTGGCCCATTCCGAAATGGTATTCTGCGGACAAGCCCAGCCACAAAAGACCGTCCCCAGAGTTGAGTAAAGCATAACCAAGAGACTGGCCATCACCATCCAGAAACCAAACACAACACCAAAATTAGAAAACCAGAGCTGCCTACCCAGCATGACGAAAGCCCCCTGAATCGGGTCGATACGAAACAGACCGCTCATCGGGATAATGATTAACATCGCCAACACAAATAACTGAAAGGCACGCCGCTGCCAATGCAATTTATTGCTGGGCTTGCGGGGCTCAACGACGACGGGGATCTCACTTAAGGTATTGTTACAACTCATCGGCGTAATTTACCACGACGAGGTTTTCTTTTCATCTAGACAACCGGCAAAGCTAGTACCGTAGAGAGGCATCCAGCGGGCTCAAGACTTGCAACATCAGACGATATTCATCTGCCCGATCCTTATTACCTTCGTCCAGCTCCAGTTGCCACAAGGCCCGCAAAACCTCAACGTGATCCGGCCTGATGTAGAGTATCGCCTCCAGGGCCTTGCGAGGATCAGCACCCTGTTCGACCATGGCCTGCAGGCTGGCAAACATTCGATCAGCCACCGCACCACTGACCCAGCGATCCTTGGGATTGGCTTGATAGGCCAATTGCAGCAGACGCTGCCCCTGTCTGACATCGCCTTTCAACTCTGCCACCCAAGCCCGCAACGCCAATTCGGTGGCGACATAACCGCGCTCGAACGATTCTGACTGCGCCTTGGTCACAGCCAGAGACTGCTGTGCCTGCGAAAAACGGGGGCGCTGTCGCAGCAACCACTCCACCAGCACAACCAAATCCATTTCACCGCGGTAACGAGCACGCGGCAGGTGGTATTCAATCACAGGCGCCCACTCGCTTTGGATAGGCCCTTCTGAGGCCTGTACAGGCCCCCAGTAACGACCCAACCAACTCCACAAGCCCTCCGTACCTGTGGCGGCATCCCGGGCACTGGAATCCAGTCGTGAGAGGTTACTCAAGCTAGCCTCTATATTTGTCTGCCAACCCACACCACCGACCAATGCCAGACGAAAACCATCGACAAATATCACCGCCTCAGGAAATGCCTGCTTAAATGTGCGCAATACTATCTGCAATGACTGTGGATCAAACTGGTTCAAGGCCAGCCATTGCACAAACAGACCACCCTCGGCAAGGCGCGTTTTAGCACGCTTAAATTGTTGCAGCGACAACAGAGCGCTACGCCCAACCAGGTCAGGGTGAAACAGATCACCGATAATGACATCGTAGTCCTGCCTTGTTGTCTGCAGAAAGCGCCTGGCGTCATCACGCACGATCAACATCTCGCTAGTAACATCGCCATTGACCTTGGCAAACCAGCTCTTTGAGGCCTCTATCGCCCCCTGTGACAACTCCACTGCAGTGCGTTGCATACCTGGATAGGGCAACGAGGCAGAGGCGGTAATACCTGTACCCAGACCGAGAAACAATACCCGTTTTGGCTCAGGATGTAGCAACAAGGGCAGACGCACCTGGTTCTGCTGCGACACCACCGCCAGCGGTTCGGATGAGGCGTCCATACGCTGCAGGTCAGCCAGTAACAGGCGCTGACCATCGTTACGTTCAACCACATGGGTAATCGCCAGGGCATCTTCGTGCACCAGCACATCAAAACTATCGGCCTGCCCCTGTGGTAACAACTGATTAACGGCTGGCAACTGCAGCACCGGCCAGGCCAACGCGGCGATTAATGGCAGCGCCAACCAACTGCGTCGTGCGGCCCAGGCCATGCCGGCAACGAACAACAGCACAGACGCCAATACAATTGTTGCTGCTGTTCCCAGCCAGGGGATCAGGACAAAACCAGCCAGTAAGGCACCAGCCGCTGCGCCAAGGGAATTGGCCCCATACAGAACCGCAGCAACCGATTTGTCCTGTGATTTATGCTGGCCCAGACGACTGCTCAGCATGGGCAGCCACGCACCCAACAGCATAGTCACCGGCAGGGTCAGGGCAGCTATCGCCATACCCTGTGCCAGCATCGCTGCAGCAAGAGAATTAAAATCAGCCTGTTCGGCCCAAGCTGCCAATAGCGGAATAAACCACAGGCTCAACAGCGCAAAGATAGCGGCAACAACCGGCAGCAAATCAAACCAGTATCCAGACCGCATACGTCTGGCCAGCAGACTACCAACTCCTATTCCCACCAGAAACACAGCCAGGACGACAGCCAGGACATACTCTGTTCGCAGCAACAGCATTCCGAACAGACGGGTCCAGCCTACCTCCAGAATCAATGCCGCCGCACCTACCGCGGCATAAGCCAGCAGGGTCACGGGAGCAACGGCAACAGCTGAAACCCTCCGTTGCTTCTGCGCCGTTTGCTGTGGTTCATGGCGTGATAAGCACCAGGCTACTATGGCCACCAACGCACCGATCGCGGCAACCACCCAGACAGCCGCAACCCAGCCCATTGCTGGCAATAACAACAACGGCAGCAGGGCGCCCAGAGCACCACCACAGGTATTCAGGCCATAGATCCAGGCAAGTGAGATAGGAGTGTTTCTAATCGCTTTTAGCACCAGCGGAAAGCCAATGCCCATCGCGGCGGCAGGCAGGGTTATCAGGATTAACGCAGCTGTCAACTGCATGACATACCAAACCGTCAGACTTTCCGGCGCCGCCTGTAAAATACCGACATCAACCACGCGCAGAATAAATGGCAATAACAAGGCATATGCGGCGACACAGATTTCTATAATCGCAAACAGGCGCAAGGAGGCCTTTTGGCGCTGACTAATGCGCCCCCCCAGTAATGCACCTATACCCAGTCCCAGCATAAAGGCGGCAGCAGTGATAACAACGCCGAAGATGCTGACACCAAACTGCAGCGACAACATTCGTGCCCATAACACCTGGTAGGCAAGACCAGCCACACCGGAAAAGAAGTAAAGTCCAGCAACCCCCTTGGCAAAGGAGCCTGTGGTAATTAACGAGTTTGAGAGGTTGCGCCTCATGCCGCCTGCCAATTACAGCCTGGCCGCATTATGACTACAGCGTTTAAGCACCCTAGAAAGGGAAAAACCAAACGATTGCAACTACTGCATGAGCCAAACTCAGGGTGACCGTGAGACCAGCAGATATCATATGCTTTACAAACACCTCCTGGTTAAAAACCACCATTGAGACACCAAGGTAAGCGGTTACACAAACCAGAACCAGCAAGGTAATCCCCATGTAAAACAGGATTTTATGTTTTTCTTCATCTGCCAGCTCATTTGCAGCGTGCTTTGCCATAGCATCCTGATTAAAGATTTCCATCACCTCCTGGCTATCGTCAACGGGTTGCTGCTGGGCCAGGGAAACTGGAGCGGCAATTAGCAACAGCAGCGGCAACAACAGCAATTGTAGCAACTGTTTTGACCGCTGTTCGAAATAGACAATCAATCCCATTTCAGTTTTCACCCTTGGCATCATCTTCAGCATTACGGCGAAAGGCAGTGCGCCAATAGAGGATCGCCATCAGGATGAAGGGCATCATAATCGCGACTAGCAGAAATATAAAAATAAGCCACGGCGTGTCAATAGTTACATGCATATAACGGTAGCTGTCAGCCATTGCCGCCGGCATAAATAACAACAATGCAATAAAGCCGGTCAAGCGACCGCTAAAACTTTTCATCAACCTTTACCCTTCACTTCGTCATCTGCCGCACACCTGAAACCAAAAAAATCTGAGGCATAATGCGGCCATGAGTAATTGCGGTGATAAGTGGTAGTGGAAAACGGATCACTCTTCCATGAGCCACCACGCAACACCTTATATTTGGCATCAACACCAACCAGATCTACTACCTTCATTGCCCGATCAGCTGGAGTGGACGCAACTTGAATCTTGCCCTGAAATATTTCCTGGCCAGCAACAGAATCCTTATATGGCAAAAAATCACTCTCAAGCCATTCAAACACGTTACCCGCCATATCCATTACCCCATACGGGCTTGCACCATTAGGGTATTGGGTAACATTGGTGGCAGAACCTATACTGTAATAGGTGTTAAGGCGTGATGTGTCCATCAGATCACCCCACGGCCAACGACGGCCATCATCACTACGGGCAGCCTTTTCCCACTCAGCTTCTTGTGGCAGACGCTTACCAGCCCAAGTACAGTAATTACTGGCGTCATACCAGGAAACCATGGTTACTGGGTATAATTCAGCACCTTCGGGGACACGACCACCTTCCCAATCCAATGGTGGGCGATAACCCTGCTTACTTACAAACTCGGCATACTGAATATTTGTGGTCGGATATTTTGCAATCTGGTATGTCGGCAGGGTAATTTTATTCTGCGGACGATTCTGGGAGCTTGTCCTGATTCTATCCGACCCCATCAGAAATGGGCCAGCTGGAATAGTGATCATTTGATTAACATCTAGCCACTGCTCCTCACCCACCAACGCTATAAGTTCTGACTCAGTATATTTATATGTCTCTGTCTTGCCCGCCTCATGGCGTTCATGTAGTGTGATATCTTCGCCAGCTGCCCTAATCCGCGTCGCCATCTCCGCAACATCATAGCTAGCCTTGCTGGGCATATCGGCGAACACACGAGTGTAACCAATATCAACCACATGGGCAGCACCACCAATCATTACAATCGCGGCACAGGTTACCAGTGTCGCACTGAGAAAACGCTTACGTTTGCGACGCTCAGCCTCTGAGAGCTGGCGTCCGCCTGGAGCTTTATTTTTCATTAACTTTCTGAACTTGAAGAACTGTTAGCAGATGCTTTTTTATACAACAAATGCCGGGGGCGTCGCCCGTAGGTCTTTTTCATTAATATTTCACCAAACACGCCACCAAATGCAGCCGCCTCGATTGCCACAATCAAGATCAGTATCCAATACCCGAACGGCAGCAATGTAACGCCGTCTGGCAGCCCCTCATGTCCCATCATCTGATAATAACTAAAACCACGGACAATAATGGGTACAAAATAGCAAATCACTTTGCCACCCAAACCAAAGACCATTGAAACCACAAAACCGGCAATCAATGGCGGCACAAATAGAGCCAGCACCCAGTAAGGGCTAAATGTTGCGACCCCCCAAAACAACTCAAGCCGTACGCCTGGTGGTGGAGCGATATAATTTATGAGTCGATCACCCAGGTAGTTAACTAACACGCCGGCAGCGATAGCAACGATGCCCATAAGAATAGTCAATACGCGCTTATTCATTTTCAACACTACCTTGGTAGTCTTTTCCTGTCAGCTTCTCGTACTCAACTTTTTTAACATCCTCAAGATACCAATCCTCCACTCTGAGACCGGCCAAATATTCAGCCAGCAGGTTTCGTTCTTCGGCTGTTAAATATGCGAATGAAGGCATCTGATACTCAGCTTTTAAACGCGAAGGCAAAATCTGTTGGGGATCTTCAGCCGAAAGATATGCAAGCAACCACGCCTCATCACGCAAAGAACCAATACCATCAAGAGCAGGTGATGGCACAGACTGCATTGCATTTCTGACACCCCAGAGGGTGTGACAGTCACGACACTTTAGCTGACGCACCAACTCATTACCTTTCTCCTGCACAGCCTCAGAAGCTATTGAGTAAAAGGGGATGCCTTTGTCCAGAGACGTATCCTGTCCCTTGCGATAACTGTTCATTAGACTGAATGCAATGACAATGATCAGAATCGTAAACAGTATCCCCTTTTCGCCCTTACGCATTTACTTATTTTGCTCTCGTTTCGCTTGCAAATGCTCTTCACGACTCTTCATTTGAGCTTTTAGCACCTCCTGACTTTTCTTAAAATCCTCAGGCGTCATCTTGTCTTTATCATTCTCATCGAAAACTAGGTATTTGATGTCCTCATCAAATTGATCATTGTTTTTGGCCCAGCGCATCATAATAATTGCGGCAATAATAATCATGGCACCAGCAATCAACCATACATAGATGGTCCAGCCATCAGGTAATTTATCTAAATCCATTATTGTCTCCTTTAAAAAAGATAACCTTGCAACAACTGCATAACAGCCATTATCACGGCAGCAATTATGCCAAGGAATATTGCAAGAAACATAAACTTCTCGCCAGTTTTCAAGTGTTTGGCGGTTGGGTCACTTGCTGTTGTTTTCGAACCTGAAACCATGAACTTAATGACAACAATCGTAAAGAAGATGATACATATCATCAGGAAGAAGAAAATCCCAACGCTAAACTGCTGACTGTACAGACCCTCAACACCCCAACGATCATCGGTTATCGCCTTAACAGATAGACCTTGAAATGAAGCGAAGGTTGCTAACGCATCGAAATAATTCATTGTATTCCCACAGACTACTACACTATTCAGCTGCGCATTATACAGCAAAAAAAAATGCCGCTCGGAGTGAGCGGCATTAAATCATATAACTATCGCGGACAATTGCCCACTATTATTATTTTCCGTAAGTGGTGATGCCTGGCTTAGTTTTTTCGTAATTATCGACAAAAAAACTGTAGATAAATGGTGCCACGAATACAACTACTATTACACCAAGCATTACCAGTGGTGGATTATCAATATCAATCATTTTAAATCTCCTTAATATAACGATATTTAGTGAGCGACACTGTGATCAGGCTTCCAATCATATGGAGGCAGGCGTTTGATAACAATCAATACCGACACGCAGAAGTAAATCAGGTAAAAGATATCGATAGTATAACCCTTGTCCCACCAGGGTTGTTTGCGTATTCTGCTACCATCAGCCCTTAGCTCACCCTCAAAGTTAGCCAAAACAACTTTTGCACCAACAACAGTATACTCACCTAAATCAACGCCTTGGCGCTGCAACTCAATAACCTGGTCCTTAATCATACGCAAGTCATCCATTACCACCGGATGACGCTCCTGAAATGGTTTCAGACTCGTGTCTTTAACATTGCTAACCAGGTATTCCATCTTCGCCTTATCACCAGAGATCGCCTGCACAGTAGGGCTGTCCATCATCTGAATATACTCAGCGTATATTTCAGCTGTTGGGCGCGCGCCCCAGAGAGGAGCTGTAATCAGGAATGCCGTAATGATTGTCAGACCAAGCAACATGATCACAGGTTTTGGCAAACGATTATTATCTTCCGAAATACCCCCAAGACTCTCGCCTTCCCATACTCTTTTCGCCTCTTCATTCTGGCTATCATCAGCCATAGAATACAGCGGTTTATCAAATTTCCATGCCATTTTATTTTCCCCTCTATTTCAAGCTAAGGATAAAATCCATCAAGTAGCGAATTTCACTATTTGGTTGATAACTTGGTACATCTGGCGGTGTAAGAGTCTTGCCAGCAGCATAGTCATTATAAGCCGATCTCCAGCCAGCAAAATCAATGACCTTACCATCCGCATCCTTATCTCCCCAAAGGTAATCATAACGAGGCATGATTGAATGTGGCTGTACCAGACGAGGATTAAAGAAATGCATCATCATCCACTCTTTTGAGGAGTTACGTGAGCCAACATGCAACAGGTCAGGTGCCTTACGGTCCGAACCAAATGCCGTTGGTGATTCGCCATTGTAATCACCTAGGCGCGGTGGAATACCAAAATACTGCCAATCCTGCGTCTGCTCAGGGAGCAGTGTATGACACCACCAGCAACCTTCACGAACAAACATAATCTTGCCAGAACCAACATAGTGGGTATTTGCATCGCCACCCGCCTTCAGAACCTGGTCATACTTCCAGCCACGAGTCGCCGTTGCATTTTCAACGTAATGCAGTGCTTCACCATTATAGCTACCACGTCCAATCAAAAAGACCGCACCAGCATCCTTGTCTGCCTCAGCTATCCGGCCCTTTTCCAAGCTCACTTCCTTTACCCCTGGACCCAGGGTGCGAGGATGGTTAATACCACTTGGAAATGGAATGCCTGGCTCATAAACGAAAGCCTGAACGGCCTCCATATCAGCATTGGTAGAAGGATCCCTATTCAGGGTCACAGTCTTAGGCTTGCCATCCCCACGCAACAATGGATCTTCATAAGAAAAACCACTTACACGCCCATACGACAATTGCTTAACCAAGCCGGTTTCAGTTGCAGCCACGGATGTCATATCAACTGTAGGCATATACAGCGTGATAAGCATCGAGCCCCCAAGGGCTACACCAAATAGGCGCGACCCAATTTTATATTCTCTAAATGCCATTTTTGAATTCCTCCCTACTTATTTTATCGTTCGTAAGCCAGCTCATGAGGCAGACGACCTTCTGGGATTTCCGTACCTGCCATAGCAGTCATGTACATGTTGTACAGCCACACTAAGTTGCCGGTAAAGACCATTGTGCCGCCAATCCAACGAGCAATCATATAAGGATGCTCGGCAATTACGACATCAATGTAAGGAACCTCGTAGATCTTACCCGCGCCCTGGATCAGACCTGCAATAGTCATTGAAATCCAATAGATCGAGAAACCAATCAACAAGAACCAGAAATGGAAGTTCGCCAGCGCCAGTGAATACAACTTACGACGCAGGAGTGTTTGCAGGCCATAATAAACAGCCGCACCTTCCAGGAAGGTAGAGAAACCCAGCAATGCCAAGTGAGCATGAGCAACGATCCAGCCTGTACCATGCACATACCAGTTGATCGCACGCGTCTGCTGAAAACCGCCTTGCATGTTCAGAGGAATCGCCAGCATTACCCCAGTGATGGTGAACTTGATTTCGACGTTTTCAACAAACATGTGCCATTTGCCAGTCATGGTCAACAGCAGGTTAGATACGAACGCAATTGCAGGCACCAGTATCAGTACGCCTTCTACCGAAGCAAAAGACTTCAACCACTCAGGCAACGGTGCAGACATCAGGTGATGCGCAGCTGGTGTTGAGTAGAACACAACTACTGACCAGAAATGCAAATGGCCGATACGATGTGAGTACAGCGGGTTACCAGTAACCTTAGGCACCGTGTAATAAGCAATCGCAGCAGCAACCGGTGTAATCCATAGACCCAGTACGTTATGCGCAAACCACCAGGTCATATAGGCTTCGCTCAAACCAGTCAGACTGAACCACTCAGGGCTGTTACCAACGATAAACACGATGGTTACCATGAACACACTAGCACCGAAGAACCAGTTAGTGGTGTAGATACCCTGGGTACGACGAGTAATGATTGTCATCCAAACATTAATTGCCATTGGCAGGAAAATGAAGAACGCAACATAAAGATCTATCACCCATGGAAAATCTGAGTACTCGCGACCCGACGAAACGCCGAACCACAACAGGGTCAGACCTAATGACAGACCTACATTCCATAAAAAGCAGTTCCATACACCCAGCTTTTCAGACCACAACTTGGTATTACCCAAGGCTGGCGTGATATACATCATCGCCATGGCAAAGGCCATGGAAATCCAACCAAAAATAACTGCAAAAACATGGACCTGACGCATGTGACCGAATGAGAACAACTCACTACCAGTTACAAAGTCAGGGAATGCCAGTTTGGCAGCATTAAATGAGCCGAGGCCCGTGCCTATAACGAACCACATAATAGACGAGAAACCAAAAAATACCGCCGACGTGCCTGGCGGGATATCCTCGTTTCTCTTAAATAGGTATTTCAACATGGTTTACAACCTCCCCCTTCTTTCGAAGATTAATTACTTATTACTGTGAATACTTTTTAAGATTAACTGTGGTCGCCTGGCATCATCAGATACCAAGTGAACCACATGCTTAAAAAGGCCAGAATAATCCCCATAGCCGTTGCGATCATTGTCATAATTGCACCCTCCAAATAAACCCAATTAAAAGCTTAAAAATATCGTTTCAGAAATAACTCTAAAAACGTCAGCTTTATTTTGCTGCCGCCGCTTCCAGCTCACCGTGGCGATTCATTGATATCATCATAATAGCCATAAACGCTACACCAAAGACGATCATGGCCCAGTCAATGAAACCCTGAAACGTTGTTGGATCGTAAGCTTGTGAGCCCCAGCCGCCCCAATTATCAAACATACCGCGACCCAGCGCACACATCAGTGCTGCACCGAACACACTGCCATTTCCCATTCCGGTAGTAATGCCAGCGATCGCGCTTACGATAAAGGTTTTACTCGGTGTTAGATTGTTCTCCATGCTTCCCCTCCATTTTGCAGTTTGGTCAACCCACTCAGTTATGCCGACCTTTCATCCTTCCAGACTTACCTGTAAGAGCCCCCTCTCAGGTTTTTTTATTATCTGGATACAGCGTAAACTCAAAGCCAACTCTGACCAGCGATATTTGCATATCTACCACAAACCAGTCAAGACTTTTTTAGACTGCAAACACTTTTGTGACAACAACTCTGTTCAAACAGCTTTTCTTCGCAACTGCCCGTATAATTGGCAAATATTTTTTGTTTAAATACATTTATGCGCAGCACTTAAGGATACAAAAATGAAGGAAATTCTTATTTACTCTATCGCAGCGATTGCGGGAATCACTGTTTTTGGCTACTCAATCCACATGTTTATTGGCGGCCTTGTAGAACCGCAAACTGAAACCATGATCATCACCATAGTCTGCCTGCTGGCAGCAGGTGTGATAGCCCTCATGAGCTGGAACGTAATCAAAACGAGGCGCGGTGATTGAACAGTCGCCGCCAATAAAACTATTTATAAACCGATAAATGCGAACGCAAATCTTTGAAATCAGACTCTTGCGCAAACTGACCCCGATGGAATACAAACTGCCGCTTCTTGCCTGACAAGTCGACACCAACAAAACCAAATGACTTACCGGAATAGTCAGGGAAATAACGCAGATCTTTTACCAACTCTATCTTCTCACCCCCCTTTACCGTAACCGTCACTGATTTTTTGGCCAGCTCGAGCACTCTCGGCGAGGCCGGCAGCAACATTAACCGCGTACCCAGAATCCGGTTTGCGCCTATCAAAAAAATAAAACTGGCCAGAAACATTAAAACATAGGCAACGGTTTGATCCCCGCTATACCAGGATTTGGCCGAATACGACCCCAACAACAACACTACAGGCACATACAATAACGCATCCCAAGTAGCACCACGATTGTCTGTCGCCAGATTATAACTTTCTACCTTTGCCATCACCCCACCTCGACAGCAAGCACCCGTCTAAGCACATGCTCTAATTCGCCATACAACACACGACCCGATTGCTTGTACTGAACTACCTTCGCCGCATCAATCACATAGGTCCAAGGATCACCCATCACTTTAAATGCCTTAAACGCCTCGGGATTCTGGTATTGATCCATATGCAGAAAAATCACATCACCTTCATACTCAGCCATCAAACCCTTCAACATCTGTAGCTGCTTGTCACACACGGTGCAGTGCCCTGGCGTTGCAAACTCAAGCACTATTGGCTTACCCTGTACCAAGGCCTCATCAAGTGAATACTGATACATTCGCTCATCTGGATAGCGATAACTTGTAATCCGACTAAAATCGCCATCCACATCTGCCAGCGTCTTGGTTTTAACCGTCGGCGCCAGCGAACCTACCTGCAACGCATTTTCAGGAGCAGCGCCGCAGCCCAGCAAGAAAGCCGCCAGCATCAAAATCATTGCAAGCCGAATCATCTCAACCCTCCTAATAATTTTTTTCCCAACCAATACAGGTTCTGGCTAGATTGTACGCCCAGATGCCATTAGCCAACAGCACCATCGTACCAAACATACCCATCGCTGCGAGCCATGGCCTAACAATCTGCTCAACCTCATCTGGCGACATCGAAACACTCGCAGTACCGCCTAGAACACCAGCAATTGTAAACAAAAGCACCATACCAATCAGGCCAATATTATGTATCCAGAAGTGCACCTTGACGAGCGTCACACTATAAATGTGGCGTTTCACCAAGCGCGGAATAATGTAATAAACAGCGGCAAAGATTGCCATTTCCACCCAGCCAAGCAAATTAATATGGGTATGAGCACGAACTATCAGGTTTCCATGTAACCGGTGATCCACGAAGTGGCGAAAATCTGAAATCCCACCCATTAATGCACCCCAGGTAAAACCGATCAAACTATAAATAATGCAAGCATAGACAAACCAGAGAGTATATTTAATATAAACTTTGTCTTCCGCCCAGGGCTGATTTTGAACTGTCACGACCACACCTCTTTCCACTACTTTTCTACGTCTTTCGACTCACGGATGTCCTGATATTTATCTTCCCAACCTTCCGGAGCAAACGTTTTTAACATATTATCAATAAATTGCGACTTACCCTCGGGTGGTGTAGGCGAGGACGCCGCGCCCTGCTCAGCCTTTAAACCAAACAGAAACGCTGCAACCGCCCTGAGATCCATATCATCCATCCCAGACACGTAGGCAGCCTCTTTCGGCCTCAGACCATGATCTATGGTTGCAGCACCGTATGTCTCTTCCGGCTTTTTAAGAAAGGAATAAATCCACTCATGCGAACGCTTTGAACCAAGCCCATCCAGTGACAAGCCCATATTGGTGCCATTTCGCATCGCCCGATGACAGGCAGTGCAGCCGGACTCACGAAAAATCTTCGAGCCGCGCAACCCCTCTTCGGTAAATTCATAACGGGTCTTAACCTCAAACAAGGGTTTCTCAGAATTCAGCCTGACAAATTCAAGCACCGCATAACCAATAATCGCAGCAACAAAAAAAGCCCCAAAAATCCCAAACAGAACCTTCTCACCCTGTTTCATCGAGTTCTTACCGGACATACTTCACTCTTCCCAACACAAGCAAACGCCTGCATAACCAACCAAGAATAAAAAAGGCGGTTAACCCGCCTTTTTAGGTCATCGGGGCACAGAAAAGTTCTGCACCGCGACTACTTCTTACCAAGAAAATACTATGGCAAGTGTTCCACCGGAATACGGGTATTGCCCATTGTCGTCTGCGGCGCCTGAGTTAGATATGCCGCAACATTGAGAATATCTTCATCACTCAACTGCTTAGCCACTATACGCATCTGCTTCATAGGATCATTGGCACGAGAGCCGTCACGAAACTTCTTCAACTGATTAACAAGATAGACAAACTTCTGCTCGCCGATACGCGGATACATAGGCTCAACACCACGACCATTATAACTGTGGCATGACAAACAAGCGGGAATACCGCGATCAACATCACCAAAATTCACAATTTCCTTACCCATGTAGGCAACACCAACCTCAACGCCATTTTCTTTCAGGGCAGCCATATCAGAACCACCCGATGTTTCCTGCAGCTGTTTACCCGAAAAAACACGCCCAACAGAGTTCAAGTAGGCAGCAACATCTTTACGATCCTGCGGACTCATACTTTTAGCGTTGGCATTCATAACGAACATTGTCGTGTCCATACGCCGGTCATTGGCATAATCATCTAACTGCTTGGCCAGAAACTGGTAAATCTGACCCGCCAAACGTGGCGTACCCAAGTTGTCATCACCAAGACCATCAGCACCATGGCATGAACTGCATGCTGGCACATCACCCTTACCGCTTTCAAAAATAGACTTGCCGTTATCATAATCGGCACCAGTCACTTTTCCACCAGCCATAGCCGAAGAAGCAACCACAGCCATAGCAACGATTGACACTGACCCCAATTTCTTTAAATAAGTGCGCATATTAAAGACACCCTCCCAGATTCTGTCTTTGTAAACATTCGTCCCCCAGCGGCATACCCTACTCTGAGGGTCGCCAGGACGCCAATAAACATTTAGAGTACCGACCCGTTATTTTTTGCAGGCAAGCACTCTAACTCGGTAAAAATTTATTCTTTTAAGAATTCTTCTTCAACACAAAAGCCGCCAACCCCAAAGCAAAGACAAACCAAAGGACGTAGAGTGTGAGAATTTGACCTGTTTGCAACATTATTTTGCCTCCCAAGCAGTAATATTGATTATTGTTTTTACCCAACCCAAAGCACAACTAAAAACGATATATATCATGACACACATCGCCGATGCAAGTAAACCGAAATGACCACATCAGTCTGCCCGCAATATTAACCAACCCAGCCACATTTCGCTAGCCCGACAACAAGATGCATGCCCCACCAAATTAAGCTATTATCTGCGGCTTTGCCTAAATTGTTGGCACCTCTGTATTGGATTACTAATGAACACCGAGAAATTATATCGTTACTGGGGAGTCCTGGCGCTACTAGCCTGGGGTGGGATTGTGATTGGTTTTGGCTTGTTACGTTTTGATGCCTATGGCATCGACGAATCCGCCGCCCGTGCCTTGCTACTCAACTGGACAGTCGCGGATCGGGTCGTCAACCCTATTGTTACCCTGGGTGCACCTGATTTTCGAGCCCTGTTATTCCTACCCCTGGGGGCTTACTGGGCGGGCAGCTTTGTCGCCGTAAAGGTCTTCATGTTAATAATTCTGTTTACTGCTGCGACCCTACTATACAGGCACTGCAAACAACAAAATAGTGAAGCGGCCCTGCTCGCCTCCGGCCTGCTCCTGATCGCACCCCTCTCATTCATGCAAGTCAACGCCGTTGGTGCCGGGCCATTCTTGCTACTTGGTTTCGGCCTTGGTCTGTGGCTGGATCATCGCTATCGCAGCGTTGGCAAACAATTGGGGGGCTGGTACTTCATTCAGCTATTGTTAGTTGTCACCTTGATTTCGATTCATCCGGCTGGGCTGGCCTATCCACTGGCCCTGGCATGGGAGTGGCACAACAAACCCCTTAACCAGCGCCAGAGCAGACAAATATATTTAGGTATTAGCATTGCATCAATCATTGCATTATTACTCAGCTACCTGTTTGGCAATCCGGCCTTTGACTGGGGCATCAACCCCTTGGCAACACTTGGCGCTGCAGCGCTGGGCAGAATCCCCGGTGATCCGACCCCACTCCATTACACCGCCGGCATCCTCCCCGGACTGATTATTGCCGCTGTTGTGATTGGCTATCGCAAACAGGTCCTCAGCGAACTGATGCCACGCATGTTGTTACTTGGCGGCCTACTGGGCTTGGCTGTCGCCGACTATGGCTGGGCCATGATCATGCTGGCGCTGGTGCTGTACTGCGGCATCCCACTACTGATCAAACTCAACAACACCATGGGTGCCAACAGTTTTGCCGGTCAGCGCGGCCTGGTAATGGCGGTAATCGTCATCCTCAGCATGCTATTCATGATCAATGATCGCAGCTATCGCAGCAGCAATATCCTCGCCACTCTTGAGCCAGATGATGAAATCATCAAGACACTGACCATTGAAACTGAATCACTGGAAAATAATTTCTACACCAGCAGTGAATGGCCGGCCCGGACTATGCTGGCAATGAAACGGCCTGTGTTTCCACTACCACCAGCGTTTGACTCACCTGAAGAGTTACTCAAGAATATTGGCAAGATTGACTTCATCGTCTTCAACCCGGCCAATCCGGACAACAAGCAGTTGCGTGACCAGCTCGCCAATCTGACCGGGCAAACAGAGACGCTAATCCAGTCACATAACGGCGTCATCGTCAAAGTGAAACACAAGGCCGATAAAGCGCCGCCCAGTCCGATCCTCTAGCGCTGGCACCTGGGGCAATAATAACTGGCGCGCTGCCCCAGGCGCAGCAGTTTGATCGCCGTGCCACACTGCGAACAAGGCTCCGCCTCACGACCATAGACCTGTAACTGCTGCTGAAAATAGCCCGACTTGCCATCGCCATCGACAAAGTCGCGCAGAGTGGTGCCACCCCGTTCAATCGCTTGCGCCAAGACATTTTTTATCACCGCCACTAACAGCTTGCAGCGCGGTCGCGATAACTTACCGGCTGGCAACTGCGGTCGAATCCCAGCACTAAACAATGCTTCACTAGCGTAGATATTGCCAACGCCAACCACCGTATGGCTGTCCATCACAAACTGTTTAATCGCCTGTTTACGCTTGCGTGAACGTTGATATAGATGCTCAGCATCAAAGGCTTCAGACAAAGGCTCCGGCCCCAGGTTGGCTAGCAGCTTATGCTCATGCGGATCCCCCTCTAGCCATAACACCGAGCCAAAGCGCCGCGGATCATGCAAACGCAAGGCCTTGCCACCTTCAAACACAATATCAATGTGATCGTGTTTTTCGGCTGGCACATTGACATCAACCAGGCGTAAATTGCCCGACATGCCCAGATGCACCATCACTGTGCCGGTCTCGGCCGACAACAATAGGTATTTGCCGCGCCGCCCTACCTTGGAAATCACCTGCCCCGGCAGATCCACCAGCAAAGTCTGCGGTACTGGATAACGCAGTTTGCGCCGTCGCAGCACCAACTCTTCAACCATCTTACCCTCGACATGTGGCGCAATACCGCTACGCGTGGTTTCTACCTCTGGCAACTCAGGCACAGCACAACCCCCATCTACTTATCACTTTCGCCAGCCAAGGGTGGCCACTGCAGCAATCGCTTTGACTGCGACACATCGAACACATACTCAAGCCCCAGATCAACACGCTGCAACAGCAACTCATCCTTCGCCCGTAACACTGACAAATGCATCGTCTGCCCCGAAGCAAACTCCAGAACAATCGCTTCTGTTGCCACCACGCCACTCAGTGGCCGCACCCGCAAGGCCCTGGCCGCAGCCCAGGCATTCACCAACAGCGGCAACTGACCTGCAGACCGCGGTGCTTTATCACCCTCATAGCGCCAGCCCTGCACCTCGTGCACAAGTTTACCCAAACCAGGCACCTCAAGCGCCACCAAAGTCTCATCTGGCAGCGGTGCCAGCGAAACATAGTCAGACCAATCCTTCATCAACATCGAAATTTCATTCTGCAACACCATGTGCATCACATCAGCCACCTTGACATAAAGGTGACTATTCAACGGATTAACACGGCCAAAGCTCAGCTCAACACCATCCACCAGCAATTTAACCCTGGCAGGTTGCAGCCCATACCTGGTCAGATCCAGGCCTGTGGCAGGATAACGCTGCAGACTTGGCTGCGATAGAAAAGAGAGAACCTGTCCGACCATAAACGGATCAGCAGCAACCTCAATTGGCGACTGCAAATACCATTGTCCATCCCGCTGCTGCAGCCGCACGCCTTCCACTCCCGGTCGTCTGATCTCAAACTGTTGCAACGCGGCAGAATTTATAGACAGCAACTGAACCTGCTGTTGCGACTGCTTGCCCGGTTCAAAATAGACCAAAGCAACTAGCAGCAGCACTGCCAGCGACAATACAATATTAAGCCAACCGCGCGCCGTCATCAGGCCTTACGCCTTTTCAGCCAGATGGTCAGACCACTCAGCAGCAAGATTGCCGGCAACAATACAAGAAAACCAAAACCAATCACCATCGATGCGCTGCGCGACAGATTCAAACTACTATCCAGCGCGGTCTTGCTCGGCACGGCAATCAACTGATCATCACGACTCAACCAGTTGACCATATTCATACCCAGGTCGAGATTACCGCCATTACCGAGATAGGCATTGGAAAGAAAATCACCATCACCCACTACCAGAATGCGCTGTTGTTTGGATACAGCCTCATCATCCACAGCATCATTATTAAGGCTACGCGTCACTGCCGCCGCCAAACTCATGGGACCCGCCACATCCTCTAGCTCATCAAAACTGATTTCACCTTCCAGCACACCAGTCTCGGACCAACTGCGCTCGGTGGTAAAAAGAAAACTGTCAGCCTGCCATTGATCTTGTGGCTCTACCGTCACGCCGGCAGCACGAGGAAAAATGGTCAACACTCCAAAACTTTCCACCACTGGATGCAGTCCATAGTCGCCGACAATGGCAAAGGTCGGGTCATTGATGGCGAACATCTGCGCCGTCGGATCAACGATCACCCCCGGCTCAAAGCTTACCCCCAACTGTTCTGCCAACGGCTCCAGACCAAACATGCCATCCGGGTCGGCTAACCATAAAAGATTACCACCACCAGCGACATACGCCTCAATCAATTTCACTTCGCCCGGCAGAAAATCAACCTGCGGTCCGGCGATCACTAATATACTGGCATTGTCCGGCAGCAATGCCGCTGTTGCCAGATTCAAGCCCTGCAGACGAAAGCCCTTGGCCTCCAATTGCTGCGCCCAGACTTGCAAATCATGATTGGCCTTACCAAATGGACTGCGCTCACCATGCCCCTCGACAAACACAACCCAACGTTCAGCAACACGCGATAAACGCTGCAAGGCATTGGTAATGGTTTGCTCATTCAGGTTGGTCACCTGCACGCTGCGGCCCTGGTATTCAAACAACAACTCACCATCGACCGTAATACCCAGCTGGCGTACCTTGTCCGGCTCTGTATCCGGGTTAATAAATTCAAGCTCAAGTGATTTTTTATAACGTTGATAACGACCCAGCAGATCAGCAATGTGCTGGCGCATGGCGCCTGAATCAACAGTAAAGGCAGAAACCGTAATCTGTTCCGGCATCTGCGCCAACACCGAGATACTCGCCGCTGACAAGGTATTGCGATTATTGGCGGTCCAGTCAGCCTGATATTGATAGCGCTGACTGAGCCAGGCCAGCAAACCAACCACCAATACAAACAACAGCACGAACAGAATGTTCTGCCAGCGGATTTGTCTTTTTGAGCCTATCGTAACTTTCATAACCAGCCCCTAGTGCTGCAACCTATCAGCATCGAGCCGACGAATACTCATCACCAAAAACAGCGTCACGAACAGCAGGTAATAAATGACATCCGCACTATCAAACACGCCCTTCAACAGCGATTCAAAATGCCGCAACAAGGACAGATAGGCAAACAACTCACTCACCTGACTGGCATCATTACCACCGGCCCAGTCGATGATCCACAACAACAGCAACACCCCGAAACTGCTCACTGCAGCGATAGTGGGCTGCTCCGTCAGGGTCGACATAAACAGGCCCAGCGCAGCAAAACTGGCCAGCAACAGTACCAGCCCCAACACACCGGCCAGCAACATGCCCAAATCAAGACTGCCACCCACCAGCAACGACAACGGCATCAGCACTATCATCAACACCATAATCAACAGAAAACCCATTACGCCAAGAAACTTGCCCAGCACAATCTCGCTCATCGATAACGGTGCAGAAAACAACAGGCTCAGGGTCTGGGCACGCCGCTCTTCACTCACCAGCCGCATGGTCAACATCGGCACCACCAATAGCAATACCACAGCGGCATTGCCCAGCAGTGGCGCGGCAATGATCTCAGTCACACCTGGCGCCCCCTCCACGCCCAGCAGCCGCGACTGCAGGGCCATAAACAGATCCAGCTGGGTCAGAAACATATAGGCCAGAATCAACTGCACCACTGCCAGGATCGACCAGGCCAGCGGCGAAATAAACAGACTGCGCAGTTCACGCCCGGCAATAGTAAAGGCCATCATGACACCACCCTCTCTGCACCCACGCCATGTTCACTGCTGGTGATGTCGACAAAGATCTGCTCTAAATTCATGCGTTCCGGCCTGATCTCAGACAAGCCCCAACCATTCGCCACCGCCTCAATCACCAGCCGCTCAGCTTGCTGTTCAAGCTGTTCGGCATGAATGCGAAAATGACCATCACCGAGCGACTCAACCCGACCCTCACCAACAACCTGTTCCAGCGCCGCTGTTTCAGGTGGCTGACGTAGCGTCAACCACAGGCTCTCACCACGCATGCGTTGCTGCAGACCGGCAATACTGTCACTCAACACCAATTGTCCCTTATTAATAATCTGCACCCGATCACAGACTGTTTGCACCTCGGGCAGAATATGCGTTGACAGAATCACACTATGCTCGTCGCGCAGCTCACTAATCAGATTACGGATCTCACGAATCTGAATCGGATCCAAGCCAACCGTCGGTTCATCCAGAATCACCACCGCCGGTGAATGAATAATCGCCTGGGCGATACCAACGCGCTGACGATAACCTTTAGACAGATTGCCAATCAGACGCCTGCCCACCGCGGTTAAGCCGCAACGCTGTTTGGCCACATCCAAAGCGTTTTTTCGCTGCGGTGCCGGAATACGATTCAGACGGGCGCAATAGCGCAGATATTCATCCACCGTCAACTCACGATACAGCGGTGGCTGGTCGGGCAGATAACCGAGCAGGGCCTTGGCCTGCTTCGGCTGATCCAGCAAATCAATACCGCAAATCCGTACCCGCCCAGCACTAGGCGCCAGGTTGCCACTGAGGACCCGCATGGTAGTGGATTTACCCGCACCGTTAGGACCGAGAAAACCCAGTACCTCACCCTTTTTCACCTCAAAGCTGATTTCATCCAAAGCCCGCAGCGGACCAAAGAAGCGACTAAGCTGATCAACCTGTACCAATATATTTTCTGACGTCATCTTCTTTTCAAATTCCGTTGTTACACGACAGGGCTCAAACTACACCGTATAATATTTTTCCTATCACGTCTGCGCAAACAGCATTGCACAGTAAACCAATTCTATAAAAAAGGAACGATGGATGTTACTCGGCGTTGACACCGGCGGCACCTTTACCGACTTCGTATTGTTCGACGGCCAGTCGCTACATCTGCATAAACGCCTTTCTACACCACATGCGCCCGAACAAGCCATCCTGCTCGGCATCCAGGAACTGGGCCTGGATCCCGCCGAGCTGACGATCATTCACGGCTCCACCGTTGCTACCAATGCGGCGCTGGAAGGCAAGGGCGTGCGCACCGCCTTTATCACCAATCACGGCCACGGCGATATGCTCAGCATTGGCCGCCAGGCGCGACGTGAACTTTATAACCTGCAACCTGATGCCATCGCAGCACCCGTACCGACCGAACTCTGTCTTGAAACTGGCGGCCGTGTTGGTGCCAATGGCGAACCACTCAAACCACTGACTGATGAAGATTTACGGCAACTGCAACAACAACTGCAGCAACTCCAACCCGAGGCGGTAGCCATCAACCTGCTGTTCTCATTTATTGATGACACTGGCGAGAAGCGCATCGAAAAGATCATCCCTAAAGAGATGTTCGTGTCTCGCTCATCCGAGATCCTGCCCGAATACAAGGAATACGAACGCGGCATCACCACCTGGCTCAACGCCTGGGTTGGGCCGCTTGTGCAAGACTATCTGCAGCGACTACGCGATGCGCTGCCGCAAACACCGATTGCAGTGATGCAAAGCTCGGGCGGCAGCATTGCTGCCGATCAGGCCGGTCGGTTGGCAGTACATATGCTGTTATCCGGCCCGGCGGGTGGTCTGGCGGGGGCGCGTTTTATCGGCCAGCTGGCCGGGCACGAACAACTGCTGAGTTTTGACATGGGCGGCACCTCTACCGATGTTGCCCTGATCGACGGCGACTTGAAGCTGACTAACGAGGGGCGAATCGGCCCCTATCCGGTGGCCGTGCCAATGGTCGACATGCACACCATCGGTGCCGGTGGTGGCTCGATTGCCTATATTGATGGCGGCGGACTGCTACAGGTCGGGCCTGAATCGGCTGGCGCTGCTCCGGGTCCGGCCTGTTATGGTCGCGGCGGCACACAGCCCACCGTCACCGACGCCAATCTGGTACTGGGCCGGTTGCAGCCTGATGCCTTTCTCGGCGGCAAGATGTTACTCGATGTTGAGGCGGCCAATACTGCCGTTGGCAAACTGGCACAACAACTGCGGCTTGGTGTCGAAGAAACGGCCGCCGGCATTATCCGCCTGGCCAATGAACACATGAGCCAGGCGCTCAGAGTAATTTCAATCCAACGCGGCGTTGACCCCAAGGGTTTTACCTTAATGCCGTTTGGTGGCGCCGGTGGCCTGCATGTCTGTGCCCTGGCCGAGGCACAAGGCATGAAACGGATACTGGTGCCAATCCAGGGCGGCGTATTGTCAGCCTTCGGCATGCTGGTTGCACGACGCAGCCGCGAGCTATCACAGACCATTGCCACACCACTGAATCAAATCAACAGTGCAGAACTTGAACAACGATTCCAGTCACTGATACAAAAGGCCCTGACGGCACTAGCCAGCGAAGGCATCGACTCAAAACAGGTCAGCCTGCAACGTTCACTTGACCTGCGCTATTGCGGCCAGGCCTTTAATCTCAACATCCCCTGGCAAGATCTTCACAGGAGCCATGAAGCCTTTCACCAGGCCCATCAACAACGCTATGGCCATCGACTGCAACAAGCAGTCGAACTGGTCAACATTCGTCTGCATGCCCACGGCCCGGCAAATCCACTAGAGATTCCAACACTTGCCAACAAAAAAATAAACAGCTCGGTCAAACAGACACAACTATATGGCGTAGATGAAGGCGTGGTGATTCTGGCGCGTGAAATGTTAATCGCCGGACAACACATCAATGGCCCAGCGTTGATTACCGAGACCGTGGCAACGACTTTTATTGAATCCGACTGGCAGTGCCGGGTAGATGATTACGGCAACCTGTTACTCAAACGAAAATAGCCACCCTGCTAATCACCAAGCAAGGCACTACAAGCCTCAGATGCCCAGGCAATTGATTGCAGATAGGCATCCATGATGATGTCTTCTTCCAGCCCGGGGTAGTCAAGCTGCTGCCACTCACCAAGCTCATAATGCAGCGCAACCCTGAGCAGTTTTCCAGGCACGCCGTCAAAACGTAACAAGGCCTGATTAACCTCTTCAGTCAGCGTCAACATGCCCAGTACCTTCTCCATGGGCATATCAAGCAATGCCTCCAATACCGATAACAGTCCCACTGTAAAGCAGCTATCTTCATGCTCGTACTCAACCGCCTTGGCAAGTATTTCACACATCTTGGCCCGCACCACCGCAGTAACCATCAGCTCGGCCGGCTTGTCATCCACCCGCGCCAACACCAGCAAGGTAGTCCATTTCTGAATCACGTGAGTACCAAGAAGCACCACCGCCCGCTGAATACTTTCCACCGGCTTGGGTAAACCAAAAAATGCCGAGTTGATATAACGCAGCAACTTATAACTCAAACCAACATCCTGGCTGATCATGACTTCCAACTTTGGGATATTGACATCCGGGCGCTGCACCTCTGCCAACAGACGCATCAAGGACAGCTGGTTGGATGGCATGCGGGTACGACGCACCAGCTTGGGGCGACTGAAAAAATGGCCCTGAAAATAATTAAAACCCAGCTCCCGACAAACCTCATATTCATCGGGAATATCAATATTGTCCGCTAGCAACTTGAGATGGGGATGCTCCTGCAGCACACTAACGTGATAACGTAACTCTTCCTCTCTCAGGGCTTGTACATCAAGCTTGACGATGTTCGCCAACGCCAGCAATGGCAGATTCACCTCAGAATAGACATAGCCACCAAGCGCGATGGTATAGCCCTGCCCGACAAGGAACTGAATCCCGTCAATTACTTCCGCATCAACCGCCACATCTGCCGGCACTTCAATCACCAAGCGGCTTTTGGTCAGCGGCAAGGGATATTTGCCGGCAATAAACCCACGACTTACGCTGATGAAGGCCATGCGCTGACCAACCAGGTTATCAACGCCAATCTCGGTCAAGGCATCGAGAATCACTTGCGATGCCAGGGCATCGTCACTGTCACCGCTCAGATTGCTGTCCTTGCCCGGATGATACAGCAGCTCATAGCCATAGACATGCCGGGTACGGTTATAGATAGGTTGGCGGGTAATTAATAGTTCAGGCATAACATCTCATTTTTTTACGACAACACTTTAAGGCAACAGCTTTTAATATATCGTCCAATCAACGATATCCATTATAAAATACTCAATCAGAATGGAATAACCGAGCTACAACAGAATCAGTGTCGCCAAGCCAAGAAAGGCAAAAAAACCAACCACATCAGTCACCGTCGTCAGTATTACCGAGGATGACAACGCCGGATCTATGCCCATCTTACTCATCATTAATGGAATGGTGGCCCCAGCCAGGGCGGCGGCGAACAAATTGATCAACATCGCTGCAGCGATAATCACACCAATCATAAAGTTTTCAAACCAGAACATCGTCACCGCAGCAACCACCAAAGCCCATAGCACGCCATTTAAACTACCGACCGCCAGCTCTTTGATCAAGATATGCCGGGCATTGGCCGGACCGATGTGCCCCAGCGCCATACCGCGTATTACCAGGGTCAGCGTTTGACTACCGGCAATCCCCCCCATACTGGCAACAATCGGCATCAACACCGCCAAGGCCACCACCTGTTCGATGGTGGCATCAAACAGACCAATCACCCAGGAGGCAGTCAGGGCGGTGAGCAGATTAATCCCCAGCCAGATACCGCGCCGACGTGAACTGACCACCACCGGGGCGAAGATATCATCTTCTTCATCCAAACCGGCCATACTCATAATCGAGTGCTCAGCCTCATCACGAATTACATCAACCACGTCATCAATAGTGATACGCCCCAGCAGCTTGCCACTGGCATCCACCACTGCTGCTGACACCAGATCGCGTTTTTCGAACAGTCCGGCCACCTCACTCTCTGGCATATCGGCGGGTATGGGCTGGAAGTCACGCATCATTACCCGCCCTACCACCTGTCCTGGATCCTTGGTGAGAATATCGGCAATCGACAACAGGCCGAGAAATTTGTCGTTGTGATCCACCACAAACAAGTGGTCAGTCATCTCCGGCAGTTCGCCACGAAGACGTAAATAACGCAATACCACATCGATAGTCACATGCGGACGCACCGTCACGGTATCGATGTTCATCAAGCCACCGGCACAATCCTCCGGGTAGGACAACACCGCCTCAAGGCGAATTCGATCTTGCTCGCTCATGGACTGCAGCACTTCACGAATCACCCTGTCTGGCAGATCCTGAAGGATGTCAGCCAGATCGTCGGTATCAAGGCTCTCGGCTGCCGCCACCAACTCATCGGCCTCCATCTCCCGAATCAGCTTGGCACGGACATCATCATTTACATGACTAAGGACCTCACCGCTCTTCTCCGACTCGACCATGTCCCAGACCAGACCGCGTTCATTCTGCGGCAATGATTCAAGCAGATGGCCAATTTCGGCAGGATGCAGTTCATTCACCATCTGGCGAATGTTGACCAGACGACCACTTTCCAGTGCGTCAGAAAAACGCTGTAAGCGCTTTTGTGGTTTTTCCTGTTCCTGAGTTTCTGCCATGAGCCGAGCAAACCGGTTAAAACACGAGCAAGCGTGAATAAAAAATAGATATAAGTCTAAGGGCCAGACAGGACCGATGCCAGCCCCATCTAGAAAAAATCTCAAGCCTGGAGATTTAGACGATTAATAAAGGCCTCAACCTCGCCTGCAGATGACATTCGCAATACCCGCCTGACCTTCTTTGATAGCGGCCCCACGTCACTGTTCTGAATAATACTTTTCACTTCTGGCAGCATGGCCGGCTGCACGCTGAACCCAGTCAGCCCCAAGCCCAGTAATAGTCGTGTATAACGTGGCTCTCCTGCCATCTCTCCACACATCGCCACAGGAATGCCAGCCTTACGTCCAGCTTTAATGGTCATATCGATCAGACGCAGCACCGCCGGATGAGTTGGCTGATATAGATAATTGACATCATTATCAAGACGGTCTGCCGCCATGGTGTACTGCACCAGGTCATTAGTGCCAATAGAAAAGAAATCCAGATACTTGGCAAACGCATCGGCCAGAATGGCTGCCGCCGGCACCTCAATCATCCCACCCACAGGCATGGCATCATCAAAGGGGCGGCCTTGCCGGCGCAATTCAGTCTTGGCCTGACTGATTAAAGCAAAGCTCTGCTGCAGCTCCTGGACACTGGAAATCATGGGAATCATCATACTGACTGGGCCTTCGGCTGAGGCACGCAAGATGGCCTTTAACTGACTCAAATACATCGCCGGATCACGCAAACAAAACCGAATCGCTCGTAAACCCAGAGCCGGGTTTGTCATTACATTATGTGCATCCTGGCGCCCATCATTAGCCAGCACCTTATCCGCCCCCAAGTCCAAGGTTCTAATCGTCAGCGGCCGACCACGCAGTTTTTTAACCATCTTGCGGTAGGTATCAAACTGCTCATCTTCATCAGGCAGTTCAGTCCGGTTCAGAAATAGATATTCGGTGCGATAAAGCCCCACACCCTTGGCTGCCACCCTCTTCATCACTGCCATATCCTCTGGCAGCTCAACATTGGCTTGCAACGAAATTGCCAAACCATCACGACTAATGGCCGGCAGCTGTTTTAGTTTATTCAGCTCGGCATGATGACGCTTTGCCTGACGTTGACGACGACGATAGTAGAGTAAGTCATTTGTATCTGCACCAACCAACAAATCACCAGCATAGCCGTCCACCACCAGCGACTCGCCCTGCTGTAAATAACGCAATACATTTTTGACTCCTACCACCGCGGGAATGCCCAGGCTACGCGCCAGAATAGTAGTATGAGAATTGGGGCCACCGTATTCGGTAACAAAGGCGACAACACCGTCATTCTGCATTGTCACGGTGTCGGCGGGTGAAAGATCATTGGCAATAATGACACAACCTTTGAGCCGACCATCCATCGCCACCTCGACATTATCAGTCTGGTTCAACAGCACTCGCTGAATACGGTTAACCACGTGATCGACATCATCCCTGCGGGTGCGCAGATAGGCATCATCCATCGTATCAAACACCGACGCCAATGCATCACGCTGCAGCTGCAACGCCCATTCGGCATTACAGCGACGTTCAGCAATCAACTGCAGCGGCACCTCAGCCAACGCCTTATCATTCAACATCAATAAATGGGTGTCGATAAACGAAACAATATCGACCGGGGTGGCCGCCGGAATCCTCTGCAACAGTTCGGATAGCTGTTGCTTGGCGTTAGCAAGGGCTTGTTTGAAGCGTTGTTGTTCTGCCTCTACCAGACCAGCTGGAATCGGATATTCGCGCACATTGAGTTGGTCACGCTGTAACAAATAGGCCTGACCGATAGCGATACCGCGTGAAACCCCAATCCCCTTTAGACTCAGGCTCACCATAAGGCCACCTCTAAAAACCCGCTGAATCCGTGCTGGCCGCGTTGCACTTGCGCCCTTTAGGGTGAACTGACTCATACCCAAGCAGCGGGCACAAGAAATGCTCATTTACTATATGTAAATTCCGTTTTTTCACCACCTTGCGTCTTACCATCACTAGCCTGGTCAAATTCTTAGAGACATCCATAAGTTTGACTACTCTCCTTCACCAAACCGATCGGCAATCAATGCCTCCAATGCTACCGTAGCATCCCGTTCGTCGACGCCCTCAACAACCAACTCCAGCAGCGTACCCTTGCTGGCGGCCAGCATCATTACCGCCATGATGCTTTTACCGTTAGCCTCACGCTCACCCTTGCGCAGCAATATCTTGCTTTCAAACCGCGCTGCCAGTTTAACCAACTTGGATGCGGCCCGGGCATGCAGGCCAAGTTTGTTGATAATTTCTATGGTTTTAGTAATCACAGCTATCCGGCTCACAAACAAAGATACCATCCCGGCCACCAGAGACAGCCTTGTAGACCAGCTCATCCAGCGACAGGTTCGGATAATTCAACACCCGCACCAGCATCGGCAAATTCAGACCTGCAATCACCTTGATCGGTCTGTCACAGTCGAGACGATTGGCAACATTACTCGGTGTCGAGCCATATAAATCCGTCAACACCAAGACCCCCCCCTCCTGACCCAGCCGTCTGACCGCAGTACGCGCCTTCTCAACCACATCATCCAGGCAACAATTATGTGACACTGAAATAATTTCCAGCACCATTGGACACATTCCCAGAATCGACGATGCCGTTTCCAATAATGCCCTGCCGACATTATCATGGGTAATCAGCAATAACGCGGTGGTCATGACAACTCCCGGTGTCGCAATAACACTTCAACATCACCCGCATGGAAATGACTGGCCATGCGCTGCGACAAATAGACCGAACGATGCTGCCCACCCGTGCAACCAATTGCCACGGTCATATAGGCGCGACTATCGGCCTGAAAACGCGGCACCCAGCGCTCAATAAATGAAGACAGATCCTCAAACATTTCACCCACCAGTGGCTGCTGTTCAAGAAATTCTCCGACCACCCGATCCAGGCCCGTCATAGCCCGCAGCTGCGGCACCCAGTGCGGGTTCGGCAGACAACGCACATCAAAGACAAAATCGGCATCAACAGGAATACCATGTTTGAAGCCAAACGACATAAAGGTAAGCGTTAGGGAACGCGCCTCTGTCAACATTCGCCCACCGACCAAATCACGCAACTGATGAACATTAGTATGGCTGGTATCAATACACCAATCGGCATTAACTGCAAGTTCGGAGAGCAACTTGCGCTCACGCTTGATCGCCTCAGCCAGAGAGATACCGGAACGGGTCAGGGGGTGCTTGCGCCGTGTCTCGCTAAAACGTTTTATCAGGGTATTGTCCTCGGCCTGTAGAAACAGAATCTCGCAAACCAGACCATGCGAGCGGATTTCGGCCAGGACATCAGAGAAACTGGCAAAATCACCATTCAGATTACGGGCATCAATGCCCACCGCAGCATGCTCATAATTTCCCCGCGGGGAATTCGAAATCTGCGCGGCAAACGCAGGCAACAGGCTCAGGGGCAGGTTATCGATACAGTAAAACCCCAAGTCTTCCAGAGAATGTAAAACGATACTTTTGCCAGAACCGGACAAGCCGCTGACAATCACCAGCTTCATGCAACACCCTCTTTCAATAGACAGGCCAATCTTGACTGTAGATCAATACCGGCATCATAGCCCTGCTGCCGGCACTGGTTCAAGCGCACGGCAGTCTCAACGATCAACACTAGATTACGTGGCCCCGCGCAAGCTATGCTCCAGGCAGGCACGGCCACACCCAGCATCTGCCATGATCGTGGCACAGGCTGAAGCCGGTCATAATTATCGATAGCGGGACTTTCAAGCAATAGAACCAGATCAAGGACGGCTTGTTTAAGCACCGCTTGGGCACCATAAAGCCGTGCCAGACTGACCACCCCCAGACCATGCACCTCCAAAAACCCTTCGAAACCCGCGCGGCAACGACCAAGTAATCGCTGTTTCTCAACGACAAACTCAACCGCATCATCAGCGATCAGGCGATGGCCTCTATCGACCAGCCCAAGGGCAAGATCGCTTTTACCTATACCGCTATCTCCCTGCAACAAAACACCCTGACCAAGCACCTCCAGCATAACTCCAGGCCGCGATTGCATTTGTCCATTCATCACAAAAACCGATTAAAGAGAGGAGGCTACCTGGTGATCGGCAGACGACCAATGCTTGAACACATCGATAATTTCAGCAGAGCAACTGCTTTGACGCAATTGCTCTCGCACTGAGGCATCGCTAAACATTTCCGCCAACGAGGCCAGCAACTGCAAATGCTCTTCGGTCGATTCTTCCGGCACCATCAGAGCAAACACCAGGTCGACTGGTGCACCATCGATGGCATCAAAATCGATGCCTTCCTCAAACTTGATAAACGCGGCCACAGCTCCGACAACATCTTTAAAACGACCATGAGGAATCGCCACGCCATGACCAAGACCGGTGCTGCCAAGCTTCTCACGCGCAACCAGGCCATCAAAAATAGCAGTCTCTGACAAGCCCGTTCCTGAAGCCTCGGTCAACAAGTTGCTGACTGCCTCCAGAGCACGCTTTTTACTGCTGATGGCAATATTGTAGACAACTCGTTCGGCTGATAATAACTCTGAAATTTCCATTGCTTCTTCTTGTGTTCTTCTCGGTAAGTTGTTATGCCCCCTCACAAACCCCTATAGCAAACGCTTGCGCTCATTTGAGGGTGGGATAGACATTGCCTCACGATATTTGGCCACCGTTCGCCGCGCAACATTAATGCCCTCGCCTTCCAGTATTTTGCCAATCTTACTGTCACTCAACGGTTTGACCTGATTCTCGGCAGCAATCAACTTCTTGATCAAGGCCCGAATCGCCGTCGAAGAGCAAGAACCGCCTGCGGCAGTTGAAACATGGCTGGAGAAAAAGTACTTTAATTCAAAAATGCCACGCGGGGTATGCATATACTTGCGCGTTGTAACACGGGAAATTGTCGACTCATGCATCTCCAGCTCTGTGGCAATATCATTCAGCACCAGTGCCTTCATCGCCTCTTCACCATGCTCAAGAAAACCACGCTGACGCTCGACGATAGCGCTGGCAACCTTGAGCAAGGTTTCATTACGGCTGGTCAGACTTTTGATAAACCAACGCGCCTCCTGTAACTGATTACGCATATAGGTATTGTCGGCACTGCTATCGGCTCGACGAATCATGCCGGCGTAATGGGTATTGACCTTTAGTCGCGGCACTGACTCGAAATTTAGCTCTACCCGCCATTTACCATTTTCCTTTTTAACCGTCACATCTGGAACGATATATTCAGCCGGTGCCGAGGCAATCAAACCACCAGGACGGGGATTGACCGACTGCACCACCTCAATTGCCGCCTGCAAGGCCTCGCGAGACAGCTTCATCTTGCGCATCAACTGGTTATAATCGCGGCCGCCCAGCAGCTCGATATAATCTCTAACCAGGATCATGGCATCGGCCACATCCTGCTGTGAGGCATCATAGTGTTTCAGTTGCAGCAACAAACATTCACGCAGGTCACGCGCACCCACACCGACCGGATCAAAGTTCTGCACCTGGTGTAACACCACCTCCAGCTCTTCCAAGCCAACCTCGTCCGCTTCAGCCATATCAAGGCCGGAGAGAATGTCCGTCAGAGTAGTTGAGAGATAACCATCATCATTGATAGAGTCAATAATCGCCTCGGCGATAATCATATCGGTAGCACTAAAGGGTGTCATCCGCATCTGCCAGAACAGATGTTCCTGCAGGCTTTCCCCAGCACCGGACTGATTTTCAAAACCACGATCATTATCGGCCGGAGCACTGACCGCGGTACTGACGGGCAAGACGCTTTCGTAAACATCATCCCAGTTGCTATCAACCGGCAACTCGTCGGGCATGTCACTGCTTTGCAGATCCATCAAAGAGTCCTGCGCGTCGACGTTGGCCGTCTCACCAGCATCAAAGTCAGTCTCTGCCGCACTACCAGGCTCACCTTCAGATGCTGATTCTTCATTAACTTCAAGCAACGGGTTGCTCTCTAATGCTTCCTGGATCTCAGCCTGTAAATCAAGCGTAGAAAGCTGCAACAGGCGAATGGCCTGTTGCAATTGCGGCGTCATCGTCAGGTGTTGACCTAAACGAAGCTGGAGCGACTGTTTCATGCGGTTATAATTATTCCCTGCTCTGCTTTAATACGGTTCATTGAACTAATGGCATAGAAGTTGAATTCTAGCGCAGAAAGCAGGTATATAGCAGTATTGCAATTCAGAGAAAATTGGACTAGCCCCATCAACATCACCTAGAGTTTGAAATGCTCACCCAGGTAGACCTTGCGAACGTGCTCGTTGGCCAGCACCTCATTCGGCTTACCCTCGGCAATCACCTGGCCTTCACTCATGATGTAGGCCCGGTCACAAATTCCCAAGGTCTCGCGAACATTATGATCGGTAATCAGCACGCCAATATTCTTTTCCTGCAAGTGACTGATAATCCGTTGAATATCAATTACTGAGATCGGATCAACACCGGCAAAGGGCTCGTCCAGCAGGATAAATTCAGGACGCATGGCCAAGGCCCGGGCAATCTCCACCCGACGCCGTTCACCGCCCGAAAGACTCATCCCCATGCTGTCACGAATATGACCAATGTGCAGCTCCTGCAGCAGGCTTTCGAGCAGATCTTCCCGATCCTGCTTAGTCATCCGCGGCTGCACCTGCAATATCGCCTTAATATTGTCTTCAACACTAAGCTTGCGGAACACCGAAGCCTCTTGCGGCAGGTAACCCACCCCCATTCGGGCGCGAGCATGCATGGGCAAGGCAGTAATATCGTGATCATCGATATAGAGCCGACCCTTGTCACATGCCACCAAGCCAACAATCATGTAAAAGCTGGTGGTCTTGCCGGCACCATTCGGGCCAAGCAGACCAACCACTTCACCACTCTTTACTTCAAGCGTTACGCCATTCACAACCTGACGTGAACGATAGCCCTTAAAAATAGCCTCAGCCCCTAATACACTCATTGCTGCGACGACGCATCAGCAGGGTTTTTGCGCGGATGAATGATGATCTGCACCCGCCCTTCACTGCCACCACTATTGCCAGCCTTGACCAGCTTTTTATCCGACTCGTATTCGATCCGATTACCCGAGAACTGGTTATCTCCTTGTTGAAAAATGGCTCCACCACTCAACACCACCCGTGACTGCTGCGCTTCATAGACAATATTTTCCGCTTCACCCCAGGAGCGTTCCTCCGCCAGTTCGGCCTCATGATCAAAACGGGCCGGCTTACCAATGGCAATGACTTTTTTTAGGTTCTGGTGCTGGTCGGCATAAATCACCAATTCGTCAGCCTTGAGGCTGTCCGGCCCCTGGCGAAATACAACGTTGCCCTTATAGGTGCTGATACCTTTGGCGTCATCAATTTTAAGGCTATCCGACTCGATAAAAATCGGCTGCTGCTGTGGCTCAGCGGCCGACACAGTCGTTAGCAATAACGCCAACCCAACAGCCAGACATACTCTACTCCAATACATATTCACCTCGCACAGCAGCCAACAGATGCACAGTTCCAGCCCGGGTATCGACCTTCATTCCCCTCGCCGTGGTTATACCAATGCCATCCCGGATAGTTACTACTTCACTGGTTTCGGCTATTTCCCTATCGGCATAAAACCAGACATCACGGGTCTGCACTTGCATGTCAGGCTGATTATCCTGATTCCGGCGTAATATTTTCACATCACCCTGCAGCAATACCGACTCACCACCCCGATAGACCAAGGCCAACTCTGCATCCAGCAACATCGGCCCACCCTCATCGCGATAAATTTCCAGATGCGGCTGAACCAATTCAGCATAATCGGTTTCAACGAAGTGCATCATCGACGTTCCTTGCAGCCTGTGCCTGGGTCGACCGTTTTCATCCATCGCCGTAATCTCGAAATCAGATAGGGAATAATCCATCACTGGAGCGCTATCATCCTGTAATTGCATAGCGTCGCGGTTTTCCTGTTGCTGCAACCACACCCCCAATACGACCAGCAACAAGACTACCCACAGAGTCAGAGTGCGCTTTCTGATTGCGGCTGCCACCCTTGCCTAGTCCACCAGATAGGCGGACAGTTGCGCCGCCAGTGTGCCCTGGGCCTCCATGATCAATTCACAGATATCACGGGCCGCACCTCGGCCACCACAGCTGGGGGTTTGCCAATGAGCATGCTGTTTCACCAAATCATGAGCATCTTGCACCGCGACAGCCAAGCCCACCTTGCGCATCACTGGCAGATCAATCACATCATCACCAACATAGGCCACCTCATCGGCCTGCAGGCCAAGCCTTGCTCTCAACTCAACAAAGGCGACACGCTTGTCATCCTGGCCCTGGTAGAGATGCTTGATACCCAGGCCGTTCATGCGGTGCTCAACCACGGGTGAACTGCGGCCGGTGATAATGGCAACATCAACACCGCTTTGCTGCAACATCTTCATACCATGGCCATCACGGGAATGAAATGCCTTGTACTCATGACCATCCTTATCCATAAACAGACTACCATCAGTCAGCACGCCATCTACATCAAAGATCAATAACTTGATTCGTGCCGCCCGGGCCAAAATATCTTTCATTTTCTCTGTCCTGCTTAGCCCGTTTTGGGGTGCAACGCGACTTTATAATTAGTGTTAACAGGCCCTAGACCACACCGGCACGCAATAAATCATGCATATTGAGGGCGCCCACCAAAACATTATCTTTATCCATCACCAACAAGGCGTTGATCTTGTGCGTTTCCATCAACAACAGGGCCTCAACCGCCAAATCATCCGGTCCTACCGTGCGACCATTACGGGTCATCAAATCTCCCACCTTGGAGTGATAGATATCCACACCCTGATCAACGGCACGGCGTAAGTCACCGTCGGTAAAAATACCCACCAGTTTGTCCTGTTGATCCACCACAGCAGTCATGCCCAGGCCCTTACGACTCATTTCCATCAAGGCATCGACCAATTGCACATCATCACCGACGCGCGGTAGCGTATCACCACTGTGCATGATATCGCGGATCAACAACAGCAGACGTCGTCCCAAGCGGCCACCAGGATGCGAACGGGCAAAATCTTCAGCTGTAAAACCACGTTGTTCAAGCATCGCTACCGCCAGGGCATCGCCCATCACCAGCGATACCGTTGTACTTGATGTTGGCGCCAAGCCCAGTGGACAGGCCTCCTGCTCAACGCTGATATCAAGATGTACGTCGGCTGCCTTACCAAGACTGGAACAATCACTGCCAGTCAGGGCAATCAAGGGTACTCCCAGGCGTTTGATCAACGGCAGGATAGTCAGAATCTCTTCCGTCTCACCGGAGTTGGAAAACGCCACTACCACATCCTTGGTGGTGATCATGCCCAGGTCGCCATGACTGGCCTCGCCCGGGTGAACAAAAAAGGCCGGACTACCGGTACTGGCTAGGGTTGCGGCAATCTTGCTGCCAATATGTCCCGACTTACCCATGCCGATAACAACGATACGCCCCTCACAGGTCAGCATCAGCTCACAGGCGCGGACAAAGCTTTCATCCATGCGCACAGCCAAGGCGGCAACGGCGGCCGCCTCAGTTTCCACGACCGCCCGTCCCAGCTGTTTAAGCTTGTCACGTTCGCTCTGGTCAAGCCTCGGAGTTTGCTGTTCTGCCTTCACACATCGCTCCTTATACGGTTTCAGGATAACCGAGTTCCGTCAGTTTGCTAACAATCTCCTGCCGGTCCAAGCCATCACCAGTGACACTGACTATGCTACTGGCCAGATCTACCGCCACCGATTCAATCCCTTTTATTTCAGCCAAGCCGGTCTTGATGTTGGCCACACAACCATTGCACTTAACATTAACAACCTTGAGATCCAGCATTTACATCTCCTTTTTAATCAAGCCGTGGCCGAAAAATACAGCATGATCATATAGCCACAATAAGCAGCCAGCAAAATTCCACCCTCGATGCGATTGATCTTGCCATGACCACGAAAACCATAGGCCATCACAAAAAAGGCCAGTGTCAGCGCAATCATCCAGGGAAAGTCACGCGTCAGCACCTCGGGTAAAAAACCACCCGGGCTAATCAGTCCCGGCAGGGCCAACACGCCGAGCAGATTAAACATATTAGAACCAATCACATTACCAATGGCGATGTCATGTTCGTTCTTGAGGGCGCTCACCACCGACGCCATCAACTCCGGCATGCTGGTGCCGATGGCAACAATGGTCAGACCAATCACCAGATCACTAACACCAAAGGAATGAGCAATATTCACCGCACCCCACACCAACAGGCGTGACGCGAGCAGCAATACCACTATCCCCAACAACAACCAGAACAACGCCTTACCAGTGGACATCGCTTCGGGCATCTCATCCTCGAATTCAGCCTCTAGTGGGTCACTGACAGCTGATTTTTTGCCCAGAGACACCATCATCACTATCATGAAAGTCAAACCGGCCAACAACAACACCCCGTCCAGACGGCCCAACTCACCATCTACAACCAGGACATAGGCCAACAGGGAAACCACCAGTAGGATAGGAATCTCACGCCGCACTGTGTCGGAATGTACCGTCAACGGCACCACCAGGGCCGTTACCCCCAGCACCAGGGCAATATTGGTGATATTCGACCCCAATGCATTACCGATGGAGAGCCCGGTATTGCCCTCCCATGCAGCCACACCAGAGACCAGCATCTCCGGTGCTGACGTGCCAAAACCAACTATGGTCAAACCGATTATCAGCGGTGAAACACCAAAATTACGCGCCGTGGCGGAAGCCCCCATCACCATCCGGTCGGCACCCCAGGCAAGCAACAAAAAACCGGCTATGACAGCAACTATAGATTCCAACATGACGAATAACTCACCAAAGCTAAAGAACAGAATTTTTATGACAGAAAATAGTGGCCATACAGGCCAGCAAAAATCACCGCGCCGATCCAATTGTTATTTCTGAATGCGCGCATACACTGCATGCCATCATGCCTTCTGATCAAACGTAGCTGGTACAGCATTAACAACGCGGCTATCAGCACGGCAAAAAAATAGATCGCACTCAGCTGCAGACGCTGACCAATCATCAGCAACACCACCAACATGATCAGCTGAATAATGGCTATGATAGTCCGGTCAGACTCACCAAACAGGATGGCCGTCGACTTGACCCCAATCTTGAGATCATCGGGTCGATCGATCATGGCATACATTGTATCGTAGGCGGTGGCCCAGAGCACGGTCACGATTAACAGCAGCCAGGCCACTATCGGCACGGCATTGATCTGGGCGGCAAAAGCCATCGGCACCGACCAACCAAATGCCAGACCGAGATAGACCTGAGGTAAATAGGTCAACCGTTTCATATAGGGATAACTGGCCGCCAGCGCCGCAGCGACAAACGACATCAAGATGGTCAGGCTATTCAAGGTTAACACCAGAGCAAAGGCGCTCACTGATAATACGGCAAACAATTGCAGCGCATCTTTCGGCGTCACCATGCCCACCGCCAGCGGCCGGTTGCGGGTTCGTTCGACATAGGGATCAAACTTCCTATCGGCATAATCATTGATGACACAACCGGCCGAGCGCATCAAAAATACTCCAGCAACAAACACCGTCACCACCCACCAGTCAGGACTGCCTTCACCTGCAATCCACAAGGCCCACAAAGTCGGCCACAACAACAGCATTATTCCGATTGGCTTGTCCAACCGCATCAGCAGCATATAACCACGCAGGCGTTGTCGTTTAACCGTCACTACTCACCTAAACCTTATATTTAATCCTGAAACCGGTGTACTTCGGCAGCGGCGGTAAAAATATTTCGCTTACCAGCAATGGCCGGCCCGACAAGCGAAATACTGAACGCCGCCCCCACACTTGCCCAGTCACGCCATTCGGCACGCCCCAGCGATAAAACAGATCACCTGTATTAATCCTGGCAATCTGCATCGGACTACGGCGCATCGACTTGTCACGAAACAACATTTCACCCAGTGGCCGACCACCCAGCCTGGCCAAGCCCCGCGAACTACCGTGCAACAATGACAGCGGCATCACGCTACGGGCATAGACCTTGATCTCACCGGCGCAATGCAGATGCACCTGCCGCACCAGGGCAACAGCCCTATCATTCAAGCCCAGCGCACGTCGCTCACACAACAGCGGTCGCTCAAACTGCTGCGACAACAGCTTGACCCTGAAATCGCCGCCACCGGCCCGACGCAGCCGTTTGGTCAGCGAGCCAACATCAAACAACCACGCCGCCATTTCATCAGACAGGCCCGCCAGGCGCGAGCCATGACCAATCCGCCAACGCGGCTCAACAGCTGATTTTCCCACAGAAAACCGTTTCAAACTCTTTGCCTGTCGAACAGAAAATTAAACATCGCCATAACGCTGCCCACCACCCAGCCAGCGGTCAACCAGCGGCGCCACACGCTCCGGCCAGCACTGTAACAACTCATTAGCCAACCGCCCCACTTCAGGCAACAAACCCTGATCACGTTCCAGGTCGGCGATGCGCAACCGCAGCACACCACTCTGGCGCGTACCCAGCACTTCGCCCGGGCCACGCAGTTCAAGATCACGACGAGCGATCTCAAAACCGTCATTGGTTTCACGCAATGCCGCCAGACGCGCCTTACCCTGCTGCGAAAGGGGCTTATGATACATCAAAACACAACTGCTACTGACGCTGCCTCGACCCACCCGACCACGCAGCTGATGCAACTGCGCCAGCCCCAGGCGCTCGGCGTTTTCGATGATCATCAAGCTGGCATTGGGTACATCAACACCGACCTCGATCACCGTGGTCGCCACCAGCAGGTCAAGCTCATTGGCCTTGAACCGCGCCATCAAAACCTCTTTCTCGGCTGACTTGAGACGACCATGCACCAAACCAATTCTTAGATCAGGCAAGGCGTCGGCCAACATGGTAGCCGCCTCTTCTGCCGCCTGGCACTGCAATACTTCCGACTCTTCAATCAGGGTACAGACCCAATAGGCCTGTCGCCCCTCTTCGCCACAAGCCTTGCGCACCCGTGCCACCACCTCGGCACGGCGCTCATCGGAGATCACCACGGTCTCCACCGGCGTTCGCCCTGGTGGCAGCTCATCAATAATAGAGCTATCCAGATCAGCATAGGCCGTCATAGCCAGGGTGCGCGGGATGGGGGTTGCGGTCATGATCAGTTGATGCGGCACTTGACCGTCACAACTGCCCTTTGCACGCAGGGCCAGGCGCTGATGCACACCAAATTTATGTTGTTCATCGACCACCACCAGACCCAGCCGGTCAAAGACAACCTCAGCCTGGAACAGGGCGTGGGTACCCACCGCCAAGGCCGCCTCACCGCTTGCCAGTAGGGTCAGATTTTCACGCCGCCGCTTCACCCCCTGCTTACCACTAAGCCAGGCAATCTGTAGACCCAGTGGTTGCAACCAGACGGCAAAGTTATTGCGATGCTGCTCGGCCAACAATTCGGTCGGCGCCATCACCGCCACTTGAAAACCGGCCTCAATGGCATGTACCGCGGCGGCGGCAGCCACCACGGTCTTACCCGAACCGACATCACCCTGCACCAGTCTTTGCATGGGAAAGGCTTGAGCCAGATCAATATCAACCTCGGCAATCACGCGCCGCTGGGCACCAGTCAGGGCAAACGGCAAGACCTGTAATAATTTTTTACGCAATTGACCGTTGGGATTTAAAACCGGCGCCGCATCTTGCTGTGCCTTATGGCGTAACTGCCGCAGACTAAGATGGTGGGCTAGCAACTCCTCCAGCACCAATCGCTGCCGGGCCGGGGTTTCACCTTCAATCAGTTCAAACACGGGGGTATCCGGCAGCGGTTGGTGCACCTCCAGCAGGGCCTGTTGCAGCGATGGCAGACCCAGCTTGGTCAACAATTCAGGCGGCAGATAGTCGTTTACCTCCCCCTGGCGCAACAGCGTTAAGGCCTGAGCAGCCAGCTGGCGCAAGGTCTTTTGTGCCAGGCCGTCGGTAGCGGGATAGACCGGTGTTAGATGATCTTCTGCTGACACCAGCATGTCATCGCCAAGCGGCTGATATTCAGGATGCACCATCTCCAGCATCACCGGACCACGCCGGGCCTCGCCATAACAACGTAGTCGCACGCCGCGTTCCAAGGCCTGCTTCTGTTTGGCTGAAAAATGAAAAAACCGCAGCATGATGCTACCGCTGCCATCACTAATACGACACAGCAATGAACGGCGCTTACCGAATTTGATATCACAGGCATCGATCTCACCTTCGATCACCACCTCGCTTCCGGGCAGCAACGAGCCTATTGCAACCACGCGGGTACGATCCTGATATTTATAGGGCAGATGAAACAACAAATCCTCGACGCTGCGCAGGCCAAGACGCTCAAGCCGCTCAGCCATGCGCGGGCCGACACCTTTAAGCGAGCTCAGCGGCAGTGACAAGGTCATATTGTGCAGGGGTTCATTCTAAGTGTTCTTTTCAACCACGCAGGACACAAAAAACAGAGGCAACCGATTGCAAAAGGCGACACCCCCACACCCCTTACCACTCAACTGCCGCTTACCTTCGTGCTCTTCGTTATTATTCTGCTATTCAGCCCAGCTCCATGACAGCGTCCATCTCTACCGCCGCAGCCTTGGGCAGCGAGGCAACGCCAATCGCGGCGCGTGCTGGATAGGGCTGTACAAAATAATCTGCCATCACTTGGTTCACCAAGGCGAAGTGGCCCAGATCGGTCAAAAATATATTCAGCTTGGCAATGTCTTGTAATGAACCGCCAGCCGCACCCGCTACCGCCTGCAGGTTGTCGAAGACACGACGAATCTGCACCTCCATATTGCCCTCAACCATTTCCATCGTCTCGGGCACCAGTGGAATCTGTCCCGACAGGTAAACCGTCGCCCCCACCTTGACAGCCTGTGAGTAGGTACCGATTGCCTTCGGTGCCTTGTCTGTTTGGATTATTTCACGCGCCATGAGCTTGCCTCTTGAACAATTTTATTTCGGAATGAGGAGCAGTTTATCAGGCCGGAGGCAGAGAGGTGAAGCAGAATGACCCGCACACTAACCGCGGGAACGGACGATTTTCAATACCGGCTCAATATGTCGTATCCTGCGCATCAAACTAGCTAGATGCTGGCGACTATGAACATCAATCACCAAATTCATGGTGCTATGACGGCCACCGCGTTCTTCCATGTTAACGTTATCAATATTGCCACCCATTTCGGCTATCGCCGCCGCCACAGTTGCCAGCACACCGCGCTGATTCAGCACATCAACCCGCACCTCAACGGTAAAGTCGCCTTTAACCTCATCCTCCCATTGGGTCTCAATCCATTTCTCAGGCAACTTGCGGTGCTCGGCTACGTTTTTACAATTTTCTGTATGAATAACGATACCGCGACCGGAGGTCACAAAACCGACTATCGAATCGCCAGGAATAGGCCGACAACACTTGGCAAAATTGACCATCATGCCTTCGGTACCCTTAATCATCAACGGTCGGGAGGCATCAATCTTTTCACCCCACAACCACGATGGCATATAACGACTCAAGGCCTTTTTCAGGCCCGTCCTGGTCGGCCCGGTGGCAGGTCTATCCTTCGGCATCAAACGCCTTGCCACCAACATGGCCATACGGTTACCCAGGCCGATATCTTCCAGCAGTGCATCTATGGATTGCAGTTTGAAGTTTTGCAGCAAGGCATCCACAACCTCTGCCGACAACTGACTGACCGAACTGGAGTAGGTCGCCAGCTCGTTATCCAGCAACCGCCGGCCTAGTTGTACCGCCTCATCAGTCTTGAGATTCTTGAGATAATTACGGATATTGGCGCGCGCCTTACCGGTGACGACAAAATTAAGCCAGGCCGGGTTGGGGCTGGCATTGCCGGCCGTGACCACCTCAACCGTCTGACCATTCATCAATGGCGTACGCAGCGGCGCCAGCTTACGATCGATCTTGGCCGCCACACATCGATTGCCAACATCGGTATGCACGGCATAGGCAAAATCCACCGGGGTCGAACCACGCTTAAGCACCATAATCCCGCCCTTGGGCGTAAACACGTAGACCTCGCGCGGAAACAGATCAATCTTGACGTTCTCAAGAAATTCCAGCGAATCACCGGCATTCTGCTGCATCTCCAGAACATTGCGCATCCACTCGCGCACCCGCGCATGGGTACCAAAGCTGGACTCTTCACCGGTCTTGTAGAGCCAATGGGCAGCCACTCCGGCCTCGGCCACCTTATCCATCTGTTCGGTGCGAATCTGCACCTCTACCGGCACACCAAACGGCCCGAACAATACCGTATGCAGCGACTGATAACCATTGGCCTTGGGAATAGCTATGTAGTCCTTGAACTTGCCCGGCACAGGCTTATAAAGATTATGCATCGCACCCAGCACCCGATAGCACATATCGACCGAATCGACGTTGATGCGAAAAGCGTAGACATCAGATACCTCGGAAAAAGGCAGATGCTTGCGCTGCATCTTTTGATAGATACTGTAAATGTGTTTTTCACGGCCGTGAACACTACCAGTTAAGCTTTCCTGCGCCAGACGTTCAGCAATGCTCGATTCAATCTTGTCGACAATTTCACGGCGATTGCCACGCGCCTTCTTGATGGCCTCAACCAAGACCCGATGACGCTCAGGATACAGCGCCGCAAAGCCGAGATCCTCCAACTCCAGTCGCACCGCATTAATACCCAAACGATTAGCGATGGGCACATAAATGTCCAGCGTCTCTCTGGCGATGCGGCGACGTTTGTCTGGGCGCATAAACTCAAGCGTGCGCATATTATGCAGGCGATCAGTGAGTTTGATCATCATGACACGAATATCGCGCACCATGGCCATCAGCATCTTGCGCATGCTTTCCGCTTCAGCCTCGGCCCGGGTCTCAAAATTGATTTGGGTCAGCTTAGTGACACCATCAACCAGCTCAGCCACTTCTTCACCAAATAGCTCAGTGAGCTTCGCCTTGCTGACCGGGGTGTCTTCTATAACATCATGAAGGATGGCGGCGGTGATGGTTTCCATATCAAAGCGCATCTTGGCCATGATAGCGGCCACTGCCAGTGGGTGAGTAATGTAAGGCTCGCCCGACTTTCGCTGCTGTTGCTTATGTGCCTCAGCACCAAACAAAAAAGCCCGATGGATCAGGGCGACCTTGTCAGGCTCAAGATATTTTTCTATTTCTGCACGAAGCTCATCAAATAAGGGCTCCAGGCTTTGTTGCGTGACGGTCGAGTCACTTTCCACAGAACCACTGCTATTCAAGCGAGCAACCCCGACTATCAGGCCGCGTCATCACCGTCATTAACTACCTGGGTCGTTTCAGCCAAGATTTCAGCATCAAAAGCCATCACCTCTTCATCAACTTCAACCACGGCCGACTCACTCAATATCTCATTCGTAATCAGGTTTTCGGCAATCTCACGCAAGGCCACAACTGTGGACTTATCGTTTTCCACCGGCACCAACGCATCCTTGCCGTTGGCCAGCTGACGGGCGCGCTTAGTCGCCACCAACACTAGCTCAAAGCGGTTATCTACATTGTCCAGACAATCTTCAACAGTTACACGTGCCATGCTGATTTAACTCCAAATTTCGATAAAGTTTGCTAACAGGTGATTATACACCAAATACTGACCCACTAACTCAAAAGCGCACTGATCAACTTATCCTGACGCGCCTTTTGCACCTCGCGACGCTGACGCCGGGCCCGCATGATAGCCGCCAGATCGGTCAGCGCCTCGTCAAAGTCATCGTTGATCACCACGTAGTCGTACTCGGTGTAGTGCGACATATCCGTCACTGCATCACGAAAACGACGCTGAATCACCGCCTCGCTATCCTGGCCACGACCACGCAGGCGGCGAATCAACTCATCACGCGAGGGCGGCAAGATAAACACCGCAACACAGCCCGGCATGCGCGGCCGCACCTGCTCCGCCCCCTGCCAGTCGATTTCCAGAATTACATCAACACCCTCACGCAGCTGTTGCTCAACCCAGACGCGCGAGGTCCCATAATAATTATCAAACACCTGGGCGTGCTCAAGAAAGACATCGCCCGCCACCATCTGTTCAAAAGTAGCACTATCGACAAAATTATAGTTAACCCCATCCAGTTCACCAGGGCGCATCGGCCGCGTGGTATGCGAAACCGAAACGCGGATATCATCGATGGACTCCACCAGCGCCTTGACCAGACTGGTCTTGCCCGCCCCCGAGGGCGCTGAAATTATATAAAGCGTGCCCGAATAGGGCGCCTGTCCGTCATGAGTGCTCATTTACCACCTTCTTTTATTCGATGTTCTGGACTTGTTCACGAATCTGTTCAATCAACACCTTTAGATCAACCGACACTCGGGTAACCTCGGCATCAATGGATTTCGACGCCAGGGTATTGGCCTCTCTATTCAGCTCCTGCATCAGAAAATCCAGTCGCCGACCTACCGGCTCATCACGACCAAGGATATGCCGCACCTCCTGCACATGGACACTGAGCCTATCCACCTCTTCATCAACATCCATCTTTTGTGCCAGCAATGCCAGCTCCTGTTCCAAGCGGCCCGGTTCTAGCTGCTCTTTCAGCTCGCCAAGCCTTTCTTCCATTTTTTGCCGCAGCGCCAACCGCAGATCCGGCAAACGCTCATTCACCTGGGCCACATGCGCCTCAATGTTATCGCAACGTTGCAGGATAACCATTTTCAATTTCTCACCCTCACGGGCACGACTATCAATCATGTCATCCAGCGTCTCATCCAACAGTCCCAACACCGACTCATACAGCGGTGCCATATCCAGCTCTTTCACCTGCATCACCCCTGGCCAACGCAGCACTTCAAGTGGATTGACCCGATCTGGATTGCTCAACTGGTGAGAAACATCCGCCAGCCCCCTGGACAACCGTTTAACCAAATCAAGATCAACAGCAAAGTCACGCTCTTTATCCGCCGCCTGATAACGCAGACCACACTCCACCTTGCCACGTTTGAGCCGCTCTGCCACCAGCTCGCGCACCTTCAACTCCAGACCACGCAGCTCATCGGGCATGCGCAGACTAACATCGAGATAACGGTGATTAACCGAACGCAACTCCCAGCGCAGACTGCCGAAGGCAGTATCCTGCTCACGGCGGGCAAATGAGGTCATACTTAAAATCATGCGGGGCTCCTGGACAATCGGGGCAAATATAGTAACTGCTTGAGGCCAGCTTACAAAACCAGACAGAAATCAACTTCAGACATGGGCATCAAAAAGTCGGGCGCGACAACTCGCTGCTACCACCCAATCCTCGCCAGACAGACAACAACAACATTAACCCAACCAACGACAAGACGCCCAAACTGCCTCCGCCGGTGCGCCTGACAACAGCACTGGCTTCTTCTGCAACCGTCGCAACCACCGGATCAGTATCTGGCGTCGGCTCGACAAGGATCGCCTTACTGACCCCGGCGGTCTCCACTGTCAGCACACCGTCCTCACCATCATCAGCACTGACCTTCAGCGATATCACAGCATCAATCATTTCTGTAGGAATAGTGTATGTGGCAGCTGTGGCATCAGGAATGTCTTCACCGTCGGCTTGCCACTGATAGCTGATATCAACATCACTACCCTCCGGATCCGTAGCCTCGATATCGACAACCGTCAATATTTCATCTACAGCAAATGTCCCCTCAATACTGGGGGTTGCCGTAAACACAGGCAACAGATTTATTTTCAGCACCTCAATACTGTTCAACACCGGCGTGCGCATGGGTGACAGACTATTCAATTCGGCCTTCCAGCGCAGGACACTGCCCAACGCAGGAAAAACAAAATCTAGACCTGACTTCACTTGATACCACTTCTGACCGTCGTCATTGCTGAGATAAAAATCAACCCTGGTGTTGCGATTGGCAGGCCCGTTAACACTCATATCAGCGCTTAGACGCGCTGAGCGAACCACCACACCCGTCAGATTAATCTGCTCGGAAACCACCCGCCCCGCATGGCTTCGATAGGCCATACGGCGGTAGAACTTGCTGCCCAGGGTATAATTACCCACCAACACTTCCGACTCACCATCACTGTCGAACAGATCATTCACCAGTTTGATGACCCGGCTGTTATCCGCATCCTGGCCAATACTCATGCCGGCCGAAAAACTGCCCGCGCCATCATTCAGATAAAGTTTGTTGGCCTGACCGTCATTTGCCACCAGCAGATCAATATCGCCATCGTCATCCGCATCGGCAAGATCAAGACCACGAGTCTTATCTGCATCTGTGCCACCACCAATGGCGATCCCGTTGGCGCCAAACCCGCCACTGCCATCATTCAGATACAGCTTGTTGGCTTGACCATAATTACCCACCACGATATCTGGGCCGTTGACATCATCCACATCCGCCACTGCCAGACTGGAACCACCGTCACCCGCACTGCCAATAGCTGTTGCAGTAGCAGAAAAACCACCAACCCCATTGTTTAAATAAAGTTTATTGGTCTGACCGGCGTTGGCCGTGATCAAATCCGGGCCACTGCTGCCATCCACATCCACCACCGCAATATCATAGGTAAAATCTTTATCCGTACCTATGGGCGTGCCCATAGCGGCAAAACTGGAGGTTGTACTGTCGTACAGATACAATTTATTGGGCTGGTTATTATTCCCCACCACCAAGTCCAAATCATCTATTGCATCACCATCACCATCTACACCGGGATCGACATTAACCAAACTGATGGCATAGGTGTTATCCGTCTCAGTAGCGCCAATAATTGTCCCTGCCGTAGTAAAGCCACCGCTACCATCACCATCGTTCAGATAAATTTTATTGGGCTGTTCGTAGTTGCCCACCACAATGTCAGGAAAACCATCCTTTGCGCCAAGACCAACACCGGCGCCACCACCAACATCCCCCAGGCGAATGCTATAAGTGGCATCAGCATCACCGGGAATAGGAGGGTTTTGAGTAAAATCGGCACCTACATCAACACCCACCAATGGAAAACCGCCATTAGCATCTCTCAGATAAACCTGATTGGCCTTGTTATACATTCCGATCACAATATCTAGACCATTAACGCCATCTAAATCGGCAACGGCGACACTGTTCACCCTGAGTGCACCAACAGCAAATCCCGTCCCCTGTGTGACGTAACCACCACCACGGCCATTCTCATATAGTTCGTTGGCCCAGCCATGATTGACCACCAGGACATCCAGGTCACCATCACCATCCACATCGCCGAGGCAGACCGCCTGACTGTCATATGTCGCAGTGCCTAAGGCAATCCCGGTGATGGAAAACTGGCCGGCGCCTTCATTCATATAAAGCTTGTTGGTTTGATTCTCGTTACCCACCACCAGATCCAGATCACCATCGTTATCCACATCCTGCAGGGCGACCGTGGTGCTGGCATCGACCTCCACACCCACAGCCGTGCCGCTGGCCGCAAAACCACTCGCGCCGTTATTCAAATAGAGTTTGTTGGTCTGCCCCCTATTGGCCACCACCAGATCGACATCACCATCGTCATCGACATCGCCCAGCGCAAGGGCCGAGGTGGCATCCACCTCATCGATACCAAGGGGCAGTCCTGAGCCGGAAAAACCACCACTGCCGTCATTCATATACAACCTGTTGACTTTACCGGCAGCGCCAACTTCATCTGTATTACCCACAATCAAATCAAGATCGCCATCACCATCCACGTCCCCCAGCGCCAGACTGGTGCTGTCATCAAGCTCACTACCGATGGCCGTACCCACCACCTCAAAATTGCCGTCACCATCATTCAGATAGCGTTTGTTGCTCTGCCCGACATTGGCGACCACCAGGTCAAGGTCGCCATCACCATCCACGTCCCCCAGCGCCAGACTGGTGCTATCATCGGTCTCGCTACCGATGGCCGTACCCACCACCTCAAAATTGCCGTCACCATCATTCAGATAGCGTTTGTTGCTCTGCCCGACATTGGCGACCACCAGATCCAGGTCGCCATCACCATCAACATCACCGAGGGCAAGGCTGGTGCTGACATCTACCTCGCTACCGATATCTGCCCCCGCAAAAAATCCGCCACTGCCATCATTCTTATTCAGGTAAACTTGATTAGTCTGTCCCTTATTGGCTACCACAAGATCCAGCGCACCATCACCATCCAGATCACCCAAGGCAGCCGCAGCACTGTTATTGGCAGCAGTAATATCAATATTCGCAGCCGTAGCCCAACCGTAAGTAGGGGGCGAAGAAGCAGGATCATTCGGCTGGTTGCGATCCGCCAGAGTCAGAGTCCCACCACCCGCCACCAACCAGTTGGCCGTGGTCGAGGCATCCATCAGGTTCGTGCTGGTAAAATCTTCTGTAAACGGCAGCCCAGGCGTGGCCGCCGTCACCACCCTATTCGTGGCCAGGCACAACAGCACAGCCATCAGGGCGCATTGGGGAAAGATCGTTTTTCTCAAGCGTTTCGCCTCATACATCAAATCCAGCCAAAATAAGGCTCTTGTTGCAACCGTCAGTGTAACCAAGCCAGCCCGTCAGGCAAACCTCGCGTCGGCAGGAATCGCCACCTAAGACGTCCAAATCCGCTATAATGCCGCCCCATTCTACCGCCCCGAATCATTTAAGGAGTCACCATGCGCCCAAGCGGCCGAGCCCCCGAGCAACTACGCGAGATCAAACTGACCCGCAATTTTACCAAACACGCCGAAGGCTCAGTGCTGGTGGAGTTTGGCGATACCCGGGTTATCTGCACCGCCTCGATTGAAAATCGTGTGCCACGCTGGCTCAAGGGCAAAGACAAGGGTTGGGTCACCGCCGAATACGGCATGTTACCCCGCTCCACCGGCTCACGCATGAACCGTGAGGCAGCCCGCGGCGGCCAGGGCGGTCGAACCATGGAAATCCAGCGTCTGATCGGCCGTTCACTGCGCGCCGTGGTCAACCTGGAAGCCCTGGGCGAACGCGTCATCACCGTCGATTGCGACGTCATCCAGGCCGATGGCGGCACCCGCACCGCCGCCATCACCGGTGGCTACGTCGCCCTTGCCGACGCCTGCCAACACCTATTGGACAAGAAGCTCATCAAGAAAAATCCCCTGTTTGGCCAATTGGCCTCCATTTCGGTCGGCATTTACGAGGGTACGCCGGTGCTGGACCTGGACTATGCCGAGGATTCCAATGCCGAGACCGACATGAATGTAGTCATGAATGATGCTGGCGCCTTCATCGAGGTGCAGGGCACCGCCGAGGGTCACGCCTTCCGCCGCGATGAGCTGAATGCCATGCTGGCGCTGGCCGAACAAGGCATCGCCGAACTGATTGAAAAACAGACCGAGGCGCTACGGGGCGAATCATGAGCAGACGCATCGTCCTCGCCACCGGCAACCAGGGCAAGGTCAAGGAGATGGGCGAGATTCTCGCCCCCTTCGACCTGCAGATCGTGCCGCAATCCGAGTTCTCAGTGCCCGAAGCGGACGAGACCGGCCTGAGCTTTGTCGAAAACGCCATTATCAAGGCCCGCAACGCCGCCGCCCATACGGGCCTGCCAGCCATTGCCGATGACTCAGGCCTGGAGGTGGATTTCCTCAAGGGTGCCCCGGGTATTTATTCGTCACGATTTGCCGGTGTCGATGCCACCAGTCAGGACAACCGGATCAAACTCCTGGCCGACATGAAAGATGTGCCTGATGAAAAACGCACGGCACGCTTTCAATGTTTAATGGTCTACATGGAGCATGAAAACGACCCGACCCCCCTGATCTGCCAGGGCACCTGGGAAGGCCGCATCCTGTTCGAGCTGCGCGGCAAAAACGGCTTCGGTTATGACCCGGTGTTTTATGTGCCGACACATGACTGCGCTGCGGCGGAGTTGAGTAAAGAGATCAAAAACCAGTTAAGTCATCGCGGCCAGGCCTTGCGTCAGCTCGCAGCAGCGATGAAGAGATAAATGTAGGGTGGGTTAAGCGTTTTTTGCGCAACCCACCAACCGTGCCACCAGGCACTTCTTAAAAACTCATCGGTGGGTTACAGCTAACACCACATTGATACAACCGAGGCTCGCCTCACAACCGGAGCAACCGGCGCCCTGCAAGCGGTGGTTGAAACCAACATGAAAGCACCTGAATTATTAGCCCCCGCAGGCACCCTGAAAAACCTGCGCTACGCCTTCGCCTATGGCGCCGATGCCGTGTATGCCGGCCAGCCGCGTTACAGCCTGCGGGCGCGCAACAACGATTTTGACCTGGCCAATCTCAAGACCGGCATAGACGAGGCCCACGCCCTGGGCAAGAAACTATTCGTCGCCTCCAATCTGATGCCACACAACGCCAAGGTCGATACCTATATAAAGGACATGGCGCCGGTGATAGCAATGAAACCCGACGCCCTGATCATGGCCGACCCCGGCCTGATCATGCTGGTGCGCGAGAAATGGCCTGAAGTCCCCATTCATCTATCGGTACAGGCCAATACGGTGAACTACCAGGCCGTAAAATTCTGGAAATCCATGGGCCTGGAGCGCGTTATTCTGTCACGCGAACTATCCCTGGATGAGATCGAAGACATCCGCCAGCGCTGTCCCGAGATGGAGCTGGAGGTGTTCGTCCACGGCGCCTTATGCATCGCCTACTCCGGCCGCTGCCTGTTGTCCGGCTATTTCAATCATCGCGATCCCAACCAGGGCACCTGCACCAACTCCTGCCGCTGGGAATACGGCATCGCCAACGCCAGCGAAGATGACGCCGGCGACGTGCAAAAGATCGAATTCGACGCCATGACAGCCATGAACAGCAGTGGCCTGTCCAGCTGCGGCGACATCCCGCGTCACCCGCTGGCCGACCGCACCTATCTAATCGAAGAGAAAAACCGGCCCGGCGAATACATGCCCATCCTCGAAGATGAGCACGGCACCTACATCATGAACTCCAAGGACCTGCGCGCCGTCGAGCACGTCGAACGCCTGTCCAGAATCGGCATAGACTCACTCAAGATCGAAGGTCGCACCAAATCGCACTACTACGTCGCCCGTGCCTCGCAGGCCTATCGCCAGGCCATCGACGATGCCGCTGCCGGTCGGCCATTCAACCCAAATCTATTGGGGGTACTGGAAAATCTGGCCAATCGAGGCTACACCGATGGCTTTTATCAGCGCCATCACACCAACGAACACCAAAATTATATGACCGGCTATTCCAAGAGCAACCAGCAGCAGTTCGTCGGCGAGATCACCGGCTACGACAAAGGACGCAAAATGATGGAAATAGACGTCAAAAACAAATTTGCCGTCGGCGACGAACTGGAGATCCTATTGCCGCAGGGCAATCAGCACATCACGCTGGAATACATGGAAAACCTCTTCACCGACAGCATGGACGTAGCACCGGGCGGCGGCCATCAGGTCAAGATCCCCTGGCCTGATGAAAACACTACCATGGGCCTGATCACCAAACACCTATAGCCCTGGATAAATAAGGTTTATTAGTTATGGGGACCACCAAAATCTGTCGAAAAATTTTACACTACACAAAAAACACGCCTGACTAAAAATTCTAACAGCATGAAAGAAAACGATTTTTATTTTTGGCGCAGTATTTGCTAAAGGTTAAGTAAATACTAATTTACTTATAGCTTAAGGATAAAAAATGAAAAATATTGGATTAGCACTGGTAGCCGCATTTGCGCTAAGCAGCACACAGGCAATGGCCGTGCCTTTTACTGAAGTAGCCGACGCCGGCTCTCTCGTTGGTAGCGCCCAATACGCCGGCACCAATATCACCAGCATTAGCGGCTCTACAAGCCCTGGCGACCTTCAAACCCCCGGCGACTATGAAGACCTGTTTCGCCTTAGCGTGGGCGATGGCCTGTTTGAAGCCGCCACCACTGGCCTGTTCGGCTCGTCCAGAAGCTTCGACACCATGCTGTTCCTGTTTGACAGCAGCGGCACCTTCATCACCGCCAATGACGATAGCGGCGGCTCATTTGGAAGCTACATCTCTGCCACCTTGGTTGCAGGCGACTACCTGCTGGGCATCTCTGGCTTTTCAAATGATGCCCTCAATGGAGCAGGCGGGGTATTCCGCTCTAGCGCTACCGGCATACTGGCCAGGTGGGAAGAAAGCGGTGCCACCGGCAACTACACCATCGGCATCAACAGCACCGCAGCAGTGCCTGAGCCAGCACCACTGGCACTGCTGGCCCTTGGCCTCACTGCGCTTGGCCTGGCACGACGCAAACGTCGCTAAACCAAGCAACACCCGCATACCAAGCCCCTTTTAAGAGGGGCTTTTTTTTAACCTAAATTCAGCACCACAAAACACTTGCCCGGACACTGCGCTTACAATAGCCACCATGAATCTCCCCATTGACCAGATCCTGCCCGAGTTGCTGGACATATTAGAAACCGAAGCTAACGTGGTACTGCAGGCACCGCCCGGCGCCGGCAAGACCAGCCGTGTGCCTCTGGCCTTACTCGATCAGGCCTGGCTGGGCAAAAACAAGATCATCATGCTCGAACCACGCCGTCTGGCGGCCCGCAATGCCGCCAGCTATATGGCCGCCAGCCTGGGCGAACAGGTCGGGCAGCGCGTCGGTTACCGGATCAGAATGGACAGCAAGCTTGGACCAGCAACCCGCATCGAGGTGGTCACCGAAGGCATCCTCACTCGCATGCTGCAAACAGACCCGGCACTGGAAGGGATAGGTCTGGTGATCTTCGACGAATTTCACGAACGCAGCCTACAAGCAGACCTGGGGCTGGCCCTGTGTCTGGAGAGTCAGGCCGCCCTGCGCGATGACCTTAAGATAGTCGTCATGTCGGCCACACTCGATGGCGCGGCAACGGCAAAACTACTCGGCGATGCCGCCATCGTCAGCAGCGCCGGCCGCAGTTATCCGGTTGAAACCCATTATGTCGCACCACCTCCACGCGCCCGACGTGCGCAGTTGTTACAGCATCAGGCCAGCGTCATCAAAAAGGCGCTGCAACAGGAAAGCGGCAGCGCACTGGTCTTTCTGCCCGGCACCGCTGAAATACGCCAATTGGAACAACAGTTACAACAAATGCAGTTGGGCGATAATATCTTGATTACCCCCCTGTACGGTGAACTATCACTCGCAGCGCAGCGGCTGGCCATTCAGCCCATCGCCACGGGCAAACGCAAGATCGTACTTGCCACCAACATCGCTGAAACCAGCCTGACCATCGAGGGTATACGCATTGTTATCGATTCAGGGCTGGCGCGGGTGCCACGCTTCGAGCCGAGCACCGGCCTGACCCGACTAGAGACCGTCAACATCTCGCAGGCCTCGGCCGAACAGCGCCGTGGCCGTGCTGGAAGGCTGGAACCCGGCAGCTGCTACCGTCTCTGGCCTGCCGGGCAGCAGCTGCAGGCCCACAGTAAAGCAGAAATCCTCGCAGCAGACCTAGCCCCATTAGCGCTGGAACTTGCCCGGTGGGGCTGCCAAGACCCAGACCAGTTGCAGTGGCTCAATCCGCCGCCAAAGGCAACTTTTAGCCAGGCGCAGGCGTTATTACAACAACTGGGCGCGCTGAATAAGGATTTACGCATTACCGCCCATGGTCAGCAAATGGCTCAGCTGCCATTACACCCACGCCTGGCCCACATGATATTAGAGGCCAAGCAAATGGGCGCCGGCAGACTGGCCTGCCAAATCGCGGCGCTGTTATCCGAACCTGACCCGCTGCGCAAAAGTGAGACCCGCGACTCGGATCTGCGCAGCCGCCTGGCGCTGCTCATGACAAACAGCAACCAGGCCACCCTGAAACGCATTAAACAATCGGTTCGACAGTGGCAACAACAACTCAGCATTAAAGATGACAACAACGATCCGTCATTGATCGGCGTGCTGCTCGGCCTGGCCTACCCCGACCGCATCGCCCAACGTCGCACCGGCAAGGACGGTCGTTATCTGCTGGCCAACGGTCGCGGCGCGGCGTTTGGCGAATACGAAAGCCTGGCCGAAGAGCCCTATCTGGTAATTGCCGAACTGGGCGCCAGACAAACAGACGCACGCATCTTTCTTGCCGCCGCCATAGACGCGCAACAAATCGATGAACACTTCGCAGAGCTGATCGAAACACGAAACATCATCAGCTGGAATCAGCGCAACAAGGCAGTGCAAGCAGCACAACAGCACTGCCTTGGCGCACTAGTGCTCGATGAAAGACCACTCGACTCACCAGACCCGGAACAGATCTGCACTGCGCTGCTCGAAGGCATTCGCCAGGCCGGCCTACAATGCCTGCCCTGGAACAAGGCCACCCAACAGTGGCAACAACGCCTGCAATTTTTACATCGGCATGACCCTGACAACTGGCCCGATGTCTCCGAGCAGGCACTACTGAAAAATATGGCCGCGTGGTTGGCGCCGTTTCTCAATGGCATGAGCCGGCTTAGACATCTCGATAAACTTGACCTGCAGACAGCACTCAACAGCCTGCTGCCCTGGCCACAACAACGGCAGCTTGAGCAACTGGCACCCCCCCATATCCAGGTGCCAACCGGCTCACAGATCGCCCTCGACTACGATAACGACCCGCCCATTCTGCCGGTGCGACTGCAGGAGATGTTTGGCGCCAGCGACACCCCAACCATTGCCAACGGCAAGGTAAAACTATTATTGAAGCTATTATCGCCCGCACAACGGCCGCTACAGGTTACACAGGATTTAAAGGGCTTCTGGCGGGGCAGTTATGCCGAGGTCAAAAAAGACATGAAGGGACGTTACCCCAAACACTACTGGCCGGATGATCCATTACAGGCTGAACCCACCAGACGGGCCAAGCCGAGAAAATAACCGATCAATTCACCACAAGCTAACGCTAGGCCTTTTCATCCTGCCAGTCTGGCGGCAGGGAACTCAGTGTCAGCGCCCGCCCTTCAGCCAGCATATATTCGGTAAACACCTCGGCTACCACCGATGGCTTTTTACCCTCAGGAAAACAGAGAAACCACTCGTCATTGAGCGGAAAACCCTCCACATCCAGCACCACCAGCTCGCCAGAACTAATTTCGTGTACCAGGGAGTAGATCGATAACATTGAAATCCCCAGCTCACCGATCACCGCCTGCTTGATGGCCTCGTTACTGCCCAGCGCCATACTACTGCGGAACTGAACGCTGCGGTTCTTAACCATCCGGTCCATGGTCAGAAAGGTACCGCAACCTGGCTCGCGCATAATGAAATTATCCCGAGCCAGGGCCTCTACCGGAATATTCTTTTTGCCTGCCAAGGGGTGGTTGGGCGAAGCCAGAATCACTAGCGGATTGGTCAAAAAAGGAATAGCGTGAATCCCGGGGCCGGTCGGTGCCTGACCAACGATATAGATGTCATCCAGGTTATCCTCCAGCCGTTCCAGCACCCGACGACGATTGGTCACTTCCAGCGCCACATTAATGCCGGGGTATTTTTTGCAAAAGTTACCCAGAATACGCGGCGCAAAATACTCAGTGGTCGTCACACCCGAGATATGAAGATCACCCATCTTGACCCCCTTGATATCAGCGACAGTCATTTGAAACTCATCCAGCGAGGCAAACACCGATTTACAGGTTTTGAGCAGCTCTTGACCCACCGCTGTTAGGGCAATGCGTTTACCAACCTGCTCATACAGAGGCATACCAATAATAGAGCTAAGCTTTTTTACCTGCATGGAAACGGTCGGCTGAGTCAGGTGCAACTCCTCTGCGGCCTCGGTAAACGAGCCATTTCTGGCAATAGACTCAAACAGCTGCAGCTGCCTAAAGGTCGCGTTCCGTATCTTGATCATAAGCAAACCCCTTTATTGCATAGATGAACATCTATTAATAACATAATAACTTTCTATTTATATTTATATAAAAACGCAGGCATAGTAGCAACCGTTGTGACACTTTTGTTGTTGCGCACATGGGAACAGTCTTTTTACTCCTCCCCCCAACTGTATAAAGACCCCACTAATCCCATGTGCGCCCTTTATAATTTTCCTTGGACGTGCCAGCCATAGTAAATACCGAATCCTTGTACACCGAACCAACAAATCAACCATAGTCTATACAAACTATAAAAATTTTCGATTATTATTTATACAGAAAGTTTGCCATACTCCTCCTCGTAGTAAATATAGTTATCTCTGTTAGCGCACATGGGACGAGTCTTTTACCCCTCCTCCCCCCCCCCTTAAAGACTATTAAGGTTCCATGTGCGCCCTTTTTACCCTGCTGAAACACCCCACAAAAAATAAGACTTGCCAACACCGCTACACTCAAGCCCATAAATAACAGGCCAAGAGTTCTACATCATCCTTAATCTGTCATTGCAGACAGATGAAAACCAATTCGGCCCGTTCATTAATACCAGCCTGCTGCTAACCGCAAACAGCGAAGGTCTGATTTTCAAACAACTCAACATCGGCACACTTTTATTCCGCCAGCCAATGGTTCAAAGAGTTGTTGAGTCCACACTGGCACGGCTGCTTGGCAAACAATAAACGCTAGCGGCAGCGGGCCAACCAGACAGCGCGCAACAGCGACAGAAAACCAATTTGAACGGAGAGGCGGCGTTCTTTCCGGCCATCAGCGAGCTGCCAGAAAATATTACCCAGATAGATTTTGACCACCGCTATGGCGGGGTTGATAGTGATGCCTGTACTGAACAACTGGAACAGATTGGTAACCGCATTAAACGGCTGCCGCTGTATCAAAAAACTCAATAACGAATTGCATACCAGGCACGGCCAACCAGTTCATGCAAGGCATAATAGGAACCGGCAAGCGCGCCACTATCAGGCAACAATAACAACAACCAGTTATCTTCCAGCAAGGTGAAACGCGTCGGCGCAGAAATCACCCGCAAGCCCGCCCGTTCGAATGCTGCTACCGAACGCGGCATGTGCAGGGCATCGGTTACCAGCAACACCGTATCGATATTTTTTTGCTGCAACAACGCCTTGCTCAGCCGGGCATTTTCGGTCGTGTTGCGGCTTTGATCTTCCAGCCAGACATTATCAATCTGAAAATCCTGCTGCAGACTCTCGGCCATCACCAGGGCCAGGCTCTTACCCTCAGGATCAAACACCCGACCGCCACTGACCACGATAGGCAAACCCGTCAGACGCTGCAAATAGGCGCCATAACGCAGCCGCGCAAGGCTATTGTTATCAACAGTGTCACCACCGTACTCGGGCGCATTTCTGTAACGCCCGGCCGACAGCACCACAATCGCCTGCACCGGTGCCTGCCTGACCTCCAACTCAGTCAGGGCTGGATAGCTCTGCAGCCGTTGCTGCATCAGGCCGGACACCAAGGGTGTGCTAAGCAGGTAGCCACTCAACAGTCCCAACCATAGTAGCGCCTTACCCAGCAAAGGCTTACGCCGCAGCACAAGCAGCCCGATCAAAATTACCAGCAGAATTCCCCCCGGAGGAAAGACCAGGCTTTTTATGACTTTGCTAATAAAGAGTTCAAACATGGCGTGTAGCGTAGCACTTCGCCACGCCCAACCAAATTAAAAAAGGCTTCGAATGAGGCCTCTTAAAAACATGCCTATAATGACTACCAGGCCCGGCTAAACATCAGCTGCCAACTCAGTTGACTGTGGCGGCTGGTAACACCACTGGCGCTGGTGACGATGGTCTCAGGCGCATAACTGAGGGCATAATCAACCGTATCGGCTTTGGAGAAGGCGTAACCAAAACCTGCCGTGTAGTGATCCCCATCCGTAGCCGGGAACAGGGCATTCAGATACTGACTCGGAATCGGGCTCTCCGACAGATTGGTACCAAAACGCAATACCAGATCAGTATTGACTTGATAGGCCGCCCCCAGAGCGTAGACGTCCTGATCTTCCCAGTTCTGGAACAGGACCGCCGTCATCTCCTTGCCGGCGAAACCACCATTACTAGCGACAGTATCGGCACTGAAGAGCATGGTGAAATCCTGCATCACATCAGACCACTGGATACGCTTGGCATCCGCGACAACATGCCAGCGTTCGCCAATCTGTTTCGACACACCCAGGGCCAACATCGCCGGCCACTGGAAATCCTTGACACTGACACTGCCTGTCAGGGGGATAACAGTGTCGACATAGGTGCCAGAAGGGGCACCACCACCTGCAACACCGGTATCGATATTAACCGCCATCTGCATCCTGGCCTCCTCGGTATCCAGATCATTCAGCTTGGTCTTGGCGTGGTAACTGGCAGCGATATTAAAGCCCCCTTCCGCTTCATAGACAAACCCCAGTTTGCCACTGAGACCGGCACCCCGAGCCTTACCACTGTAATCACTGCCGTTGCTGTAATCAAAATAGGCGTAGTCCAGCGCCGACACGCCGGTACCGCCGAACGGCTCATACATGGCGCCAAAACTGTTCACCAGACTGCCACTGGCACTGCCGGCCTGCTGTGACACAGGATTGGCCATGTCAACGAACTGACTCTCGCTCATGGCCATCTTCAGATCCAGCCCGGCCCAGACAAAATCTATGCTGCCACCAAAATGCCAGTTGTTACCTGCATCAAATGTCACGGGAAAAAGGATACGACCAACCGACAGTTCACTACGATTTTCCAGGGCAGGTGAAATGGCCGCCTGGGCCGGGTTGCCCATAAAGCTGTCACCGGAGAAATCCGTGCCCATACCACCCTGGGCAAACATCCCCATGCCGACAGTCCAGTCACCGTAATGCTTGGCCCAGCCGATGGCCGGCATGTAATAGGCATCGCCGTCGGAATCCACCGAGGCGTCACCTGCAGACGACTCCACATTCGGCCCCAACATTCCCAGAGCCAAATCCAGACGCTTCTCACCGGGCATCAATGAAAGCGTGGCCGGATTGTTCATCAAGGCCGCCGTGCCGTTGTCATAGGCCATACCGGCACCGCCCATGCCGAGGGCGATCGGACCATAACCTTCCATATTCATGCCATTGGTGGCGGAGGCGATAGCTGGTAATGAAATCGCAACTAAAAATATAGTGACTGGCGGGACAGGACCTGCATCAAACAACGATTTAAACCTAATCCGCTGTCTAGCCTAATCCATTTAGTACAATTAGATTACAGTAATATGTTATTTATATATTTTTGATGTATTAAAACCTAAATCAAACTCTCCAGGATGGCACTGTGCTAACATCAGCCGCCGTTACAGTTCAGCCAAATCGAACCAATATGTTCAACTTCAGTGCCCTGCCGCCACTCAGCCTGTATCTGCACATTCCCTGGTGTGTGCGCAAATGCCCCTATTGCGACTTTAATTCGCACGAGGGCAAAAATGGCATCCCGGAAAAACAATATGTCGCCGCCCTGATCAGCGACATGGAGCAGGAATTGCCCGAGATCTGGGGCCGACAGGTACACAGCATCTTCATCGGTGGCGGTACACCGAGCCTGTTTTCGGCCGAGGCCCTGGACCAGCTGCTCTGTGGCATCCGTGCCCGTCTCAACCTGCCAGCCAATGCTGAAATCACCCTGGAAGCCAATCCGGGCACCATTGAGACCGGTAAGTTTCACGAATTCCGCGCCCTGGGTATCAACCGCCTCTCCATTGGCGCACAGAGCTTCAACGACCACGCCTTGCAACGCATTGGCCGCATCCACGGTCGCAAAGAGGCGATCCGCGCCGCCGAACAGGCCCACGACGCCGGCTTCGACAATTTCAATCTCGACCTGATGTTCGGCCTGCCAAAGCAGTCGTTGGCAGAGGCCCTGGAAGACACCCACACCGCCATCGCCCTGCAACCGACCCACCTATCGCTCTACCAGCTGACCCTAGAACCTAACACTGCATTTCATCACAACCCGCCAATATTGCCGAAAGACGAGCTGCTGTGGGCGATGCAGGAACAGTGTCATGAACAGCTCGCCAGGGCAGGTTACGGCAACTACGAGGTATCGGCCTTTGCCAAGGCCAACCGCCAATGTCAGCACAACCTCAACTACTGGCAGTTTGGTGACTACCTCGGCATCGGTGCCGGCGCCCACGGCAAGATCAGCAACGCCCAGTTTCAAACCATCAGCCGACGCAGCAAGCTGCGCCAGCCAGAGGCATATCTGCAACAGGCCAGCAGCCCGGCCCGTATCAGCACAGAACAAACACTGACGGAAAAGGAGACCGGCTTTGAATTCATGCTCAACGCCCTGCGGCTGACGGAAGGCTTTGCCCCGCACCTGTTTACAGACCACACCGGCCTGCCCATCTCGATCATTGAACCAGCACTACGACAGGCAGAGGAACAGGAACTGATCGATTGGAATGTGAAACTGATTCGCCCCACCGAGCGCGGTCGCAACTATCTCAACAATCTGCTGCAACTGTTTTTGCCCTAACCCCGGGGCTATGGGAAAATACCCGACCACATAACACTCGAAGGTAAACACCCATGGCAACCCTGGTACTACAAGGCCCACGTCTGACCGAACACGAAGCGGTCGCACTGAGCGAATCATTCAACGGCCGGCTGCAGGAAGGCAAGGGTTATTACCGTATCCAGATTGATGGCGAGGTTAATCACCAACAACTGGCCCTGCACAAACAGCAGGAAGACTTTGATATCAACCTGCTGCCCGAGGATTTCGATCCCGCCCAAGTAAGGCTGCTGGTCACCGACATGGACTCAACCCTGATCAGCATCGAATGCATCGACGAGATCGCCGACTTCATCAACGTCAAACCACAGGTCTCAGAGATCACCGAGGCCGCCATGCGCGGCGAGATCGATTTCGAGACCTCACTACGACGCCGCATCGCCCTGCTCAAAGGTCTGGAAGAGAACGCCCTGGAACACGTCTACAACGAACGCCTACAGCTCAACCCCGGCGCCGAGTTAATGCTTGCCGGGCTCAAGACCAACACCATCAAGACCACCCTGGTCTCTGGCGGTTTTACCTATTTCACGGACAAGCTGAAAACAAGATTGGGACTGGACTACACCCTGGCCAATACCCTGGAATTCGAACACGGCAAACTCACCGGCGAGATCCATGGCAACATTGTCGGCGCCCAGGCCAAGGCTGACTTCCTGCTGCAAAAGTGCCAAGACCTGGACATTAAACCCTCACAGACCATTGCCATGGGTGATGGTGCCAACGACCTGTTGATGATGAAACAGGCAGGTCTGAGCATCGCCTATCATGCCAAGCCCAAGGTGCAGGCCGAGGCGCACGCCTCACTCAACCATTGCGGATTAGAAGGTGTGCTGGGCTTGCTGAATCTCGGATAAATATAGCCAGGGTGCGCATGACGTTTATACCCGCAATCCGCGGCCCACTCTACGTTTAACGGTATAACTTGTCAGCGTAGGCCTTCTGCGCGAACAGTGAATAAGCCAGTGCCTTTTCAACCAGCGCATCATTACTGCCCTGCTGCTCGAGCAGCTTATGCCCGCTGTACTTGAACAGCTTCGGCGCCAAGTCCTGCTGCAGCACCACCACCGCATCGCCCTCCATATAGGCCAGCGTCTTATCGAACTGCATGATGGCACGACCAGTGCGATTACGATTCTGCGCCAGCGTCAGGTCACGTCCAACCATCGGATGCTCACCGGAAAGCCCGGTCATGGATAACAGAGTTGGCCCAATATCGATCTGGCTGGCCAATGTGCTCACCACCTCAGGCTGTTTGACCGGGCCACCCAGGATCAACGCGGGGACATGGAAACGTTCCACCGGCACCAGCGATGAACCATAGACGCGCGAGTTGTGATCGGAGATCACCAGAAACAGGGTGTTGTCCCAGTAGTTTGACTGTTTAGCCTTGGCGATAAACTGACCCAGGGCAAAATCGGCATATTTCACGGCGTTATTAACGGTATACTTTTCCTGGTCATAAAGCTCGATACGGTCGTCAGGAAACTCGAATGGCGAATGATTCGAGGAGGTAAACACCAGCGAGAAGAAGGGCTTGTCACCATAGCTGCTGAATTTCTTGTCGGCCATGGCAAACAGGTCTTCATCCGACACGCCCCAAGTGGCCCTGAAGGCGGTGTCCGGATAGTCATCCTGGTCGATTACGTAGTTAAAACCGTTGCCCATAAAGAAGCTACGCATGTTGTCAAAGTGACCTTCACCGCCGTAGATAAAGCCGGTATCGTAACCTTTATCTTTTAGGAAACTTGCCAGGGTAAAAAAGTCACGCTGCGACTTGTTGAGTTTAACCACGCTGCGGGCCGGAGTCGGCAGAAAGCCGCTTACCACCGCCTCGATGCCACGTACCGAACGGGTACCGGTGGCGTAAAGATTATCGAACCAAATACCCTCATCAGCCAGCGCGTCGATATTGGGCGTCAATGGCAGGCCTCCAAGTTTACCGACAAATTCGGCCCCCAGGCTCTCTTCAAGCACTATCACCAGATTCCAGGAGCGGTTATTCGGCATGCTGCTTTGCTGAAAATGGCGGCTCGGTAGCGCAGGGTTGGTGAAGGCCGATGCAGCTACGCCCATTTCGTCGCGGATGATACTGACCACCTGCTCAAATGGCATTGTGCCGTAAGGCACGCCACCTTCTTCATCATGGCGGGAAAGGTAAACTGCATACAGCATGGTGTAGGTCGAATTCAGCGCCAGGTCATTGACCAGATGGTCCGAGGTCAGTGCCACCGTGCTGGGATTAACGGCTCGATGGTCCAGGGTCGAACGTCCCGCCATGGTAAAACTCAGCAGTAATATTGGTACCAGCAACAATGCCGGCACAACCTTGACCGGCTGTTGCAACACCAGCAAGCGCTGACTAAGCTTGTAAAACAGACGGCTGGCCAACGGCACCACAATCACCGCCAGCAACAGCTGCAGCGGGTACTCGGCCAGCAGGGTCTCACTGACCTCCTGATAATGTTTAAGATATTCGACAAAGATATAATTGGGGCGCGAGTCGTATTGATTGATGAACGATGGCGTCGATAGCTCCATGAAGGCAAAAAAGACAAACCACACGGTCATGTAAACAAGCAGGAACTTACGCCAAACGTTGAAGGCACCCAAATGGGTGGCGAACAAGGGGGTCAGGCTGGCGGGCAGAATCATCGCCATCGCCAACGATACCAGATCGAAGCGCAGTCCTTGAACGAAAATGAAGCTGTATTGCCCCGCCTCCTGCACCCGTTCGAACTGCCAGGTGAAGAACCCCAACCGGCTCAAACTCAAAAAGACCAGTATCAGTCCTAGCGGAGCCAAAATCACCATTAAGGGCTTAAGGAAATTATTGCGTAAATACATGTAATACCAGTGCCTCAAAGAGGGTTAATGGATCAAGATTCGCGAAGTTGGACCGCCAGAGTTCGAATAAGGTCCCTTTGCCCAATGATATCTGCATAAATGAAAGCTGCGCCATGCGCTACGCCTTTTTGAACAGCAGGTCCCATATGTCGTGGCCCAAACGATGGCCGCGGCGTTCGAACTTGGTCACTGGACGATAATCAGGCCGTTCGGAATACAGCCCGCCACCAGCCAAGTTTTCGAAGCCTTCAGCATCATTCATCAACGCCATCATCCACTCAGCATACTCCTGCCAGTCGGTGGCCATGTGGAAGACACCTCCCGGCTTAAGCTTGCTACGGACCATCTCGACAAATGTGGCCTGAACGATACGACGCTTGTTGTGACGCTTTTTATGCCAAGGATCAGGAAAGAACAACAAGACCCGATCTAGCGAGCCATCCGGAATCTGTTTTTTCAGGACCTCAGTGGCGTCATGACAAAAGACTCGCACATTGTTCGAGCTCTGCTCATCAACCCGGGACAATATCCGCCCAACACCCGGGCGATGCACCTCGATGCCAATGTAATCATTTTCGGGATGGACTGCTGCCATCTCAACCAAGGAATCGCCCATGCCAAAACCAATCTCCAGCACCCGTGGCGCAGAACGACCAAACAACACATCCAGATCGAGCAACACTTCGCCTGGCTCCAGCCCATATTTTGGCCATAGCTGTTCCAGCGCCCGCTCCTGCAGGGCGGTCATGCGGCCCTGGCGACGAACGAAACTGCGGAGAGTACGACGTTTTATTTCAGGATTAGTATCAGGCATTTAAAAAACCACTAATTTCATAGCACATTTTTCAGCCTAGCATCCATCCGCTCTAGGGAATCAACTAAAAAAATGTACCGTTGATAGGCGACGAGGCACTGGCATAGCGCTTACGCGGCATACGTCCGGCCAGATAGGCTTCACGTCCCGCCTCAATGGCCTTTTTCATGGCCGAGGCCATCAGCACCGGATTTTGTGCCGCGGCAATGGCGGTGTTCATCAACACCCCGTCACAACCCAGCTCCATCGCCACGGCGGCATCAGAGGCAGTACCAACCCCCGCATCCACCAGCACCGGCACGCTCAGTTCCTCAACGATGAAACGAATATTGTACGGATTCTGAATACCCAACCCCGAGCCAATAGGCGCCCCCAGAGGCATTACCGCAACACAGCCCATCTGTTCCAGTATTTTGGCGATAGTCAGATCATCGGTAGTGTAGACCATCACTTTGAAGCCATCCTTGATCAGGATCTCGGCGGCTTTGAGGGTCTCTATCACGTTTGGAAACAGGGTCTTCTCGTCGGCCAGCACTTCCAGCTTAACCAGGTCATGGCCATCAAGCAGCTCACGCGCCAGACAACAGGTGCGCACCGCATCTTCAGCATTGTAGCAACCGGCGGTATTGGGCAGGATGGTATATTTGTCCATCGGCACCACGTCGAGCAGACTTGGCTCATCAGGATTCTGACCGATATTTGTGCGACGTACCGCCACGGTAATGATATCAGCACCGCTGGCCTCGGTGGCCAGACGGGTCTCATCCAGATCCGCGTACTTGCCCGACCCCACCAGCAGGCGGGAGTTATATTCAACACCGGCGATGACCAATGGGTCACGGCCAGTGGTTTGAGCTGTATCCAACATGTAAATTCCTGTATGCAGAGGTAAAACGAAAGCGGCGATTATAGCGCGTTGAGCGCTGTTCCTCTAACAGACGGCTAACCGCCACCTATGGCGTGAACAATCTCAACCTTATCACCCGGCTGCAGTTGGTGGTCGGCATGCGTGCTGCGTGGCACAATTTCGAGATTGATCTCTACCGCCAAGCGACGCCCCACCAATCCCATAGCCTCAAGCAACTGCGCCACGGTGTACTGTTCGGCCACCTGACGCGGCTCTCCGTTAACAATGATTTCCATAAAACTCTACTTAGGCTGTTATTGATTCGACGGGATTTTACTATAGTTTTACCCGCCACTTGTAAGCCATGTTTGCCTTGAATTGGTAAAACAACCCTTATTACGGACTCTGGCGCACGATCTCGCACCTGGTGGTCTACATATTAAATGGTCAGAAAATATCAACATTGGCTACTCTGCACAGGATTACTCCTGTGATTTTAGCAATGACACGTCCCTGTTCGATTGGATGAGTCACTTTAAACAACCGACGTACCGATCGTGTCGCTACTTCGGTTACCCCTTTTTGGCATCATGGATAAAGACGGGCAAATACAAGTCGTTTCTCTAAAGAAGGTTGCTACTGAGTTCGAAGAAAAGCATGACCAGAAGGAACTCGGAAAGAGCATCAATTTCAAATTATTCACCACCGACCCTAGCATTAACCCCAGCCTTGGATTTATTATAAAAACTCCTTGGACACATAAAAAAATCGAAGCGCTCCACCTAAAAACAAAAAGTCTTCCGACGTAAATATACCGTATTCACAATTAGCCACCCTGATTATAAATTATCCATGCAAGCAGAAAACATAAATCTAAAAACCCTCAAAAATATCATTATTGATGTTACTAAAAAGGAATTATTGCCACGATTCGCAAATGTTAGCCACACAAGTAAATCCGATAAAAGCATCGTGACCGAAGCGGATATCGCCGCTCAAAAAAACATCACCGCTCAACTTAAAAAAAACTGGCCTGAAATCCAATTGCTTGGCGAAGAAATGACCGTTGAGCAACAAGAAAAAATTTTAACCACAGAGCACGCAGTTTGGTGCCTCGATCCTTTAGATGGCACAACAAACTTTGCATCTGGCATCCCCTATTTTGCCATCTCATTGGCGTTAATATTTAAAGGTGAAGTCATTTTAGGCGCTGTTTATGACCCCGTTCGAAATGAATATTTTTTTGCCGGAAAAAATAAAAATAACGAAATTTCAGCCACATTAAATGATCAAGTATTAAATTTACCTGACAGTAAAACTTCATTATCAAACTCTGTTGCTATCGTTGATTTAAAGAGGTTATCTGCCAATTTGGCCGCGCGTGTCGCAACACACCCCCCATTTGCATCACAGCGAAACTTTGGTGCCTCAGCTTTAGACTGGTGCTGGATGGCAGCTAACAGAGCGCAAGTATATTTACACGGCAATCAAAATATATGGGACTACGCCGCAGGAGAATTCATTTTTCGGGCGGCCGGGGGCAAATCTGTTACGCTGGAAGGTGAAACTGTCTTTAAACAAGCATTAGAGAAACGTTCCGTTGTCGCCGCAATTAATGAAACATTATTTTATGAATGGACTCATTGGCTAAATATAAAATGATGCTTATTTATTTGAAGGAAAACGTTTCGTAGCAGTTAAATTTTTCTACATTTTCCCACCAGTCCAATGGCAAGCCCGCTTTCATTTTTAAATGATTTAAAAAATTTTTATCCGGTAATTGTGCCCACACACTGGCTAAAAATCTGCCACGCTTATAACCAAACTCAAAAATAAAACCATCGACACTTGGACAAATAAGTCCTCTTCACCAGTAAATGCCATAGGTTCCGTTTCATTATTCTCGAGCGTAGGAAAACACGGATCCCGAAAGGCTGCTGAAAAAGCACATTCAACAATATCGTCAATCAAAGGCTGATAAGTCTCGAGTGCTCCAATACATCCTCGTAATTGCCCATATTTATGTAATGTTACGAAACTGGTGGCATGTTGTTGTAAATTACCAGAGTAATCCAGTGTGGTGACATCACGAAACGGCGTTTTGAGTTTGGGCACGACCTGGCCACAGCCGGTGAATTTGAGCCTAACACAGGCAATGGCCGGTCACATTCAATCAACATGATGAAACTCGCTCAACATTTGCATCTAGTGACTGACGCCATAGAGAACTGCACCGCCCCCATCATCACCTACTCCCTCAGCTCCTACACACATTTTACTGGTAGAGAAACGGTGTGACCCCAACGCCATGAATAAGATGAAACAATTGGAATTGCCAAAACAGGGATATCGCAAGCGCACAAAAAATCCGTTAGAATCTGGATAGTTACACACCTCAGCGGGTGTAGTTCAATGGTAGAACTTCAGCTTCCCAAGCTGACTACGTGGGTTCGATTCCCATCACCCGCTCCACTTCCAGCAACAGACCGAAACAGACGCACTCCTGTTCACAAGGCGCGGCACATTTATCAAAACCCACCCTATTCTAGAAAAGGAAAAGATTATTGGCCAATAAAACCCAGCAGATAAAGCAACAACATCACCGTTGCCGTTCCACCAACCAACATAAGACCAATCACCATACCTACCATTGCCAAACGCATTTGATACCTATCCGTTATACGATTTAGAAGGGTTATCATGATACAGCAACTGCAATGGTTTATTGCAATCGGGGCAATAACTGTGTTTGGGCAATTTATCAGCCGGATCAAGGATGATGTTCACCGTCTTTGAGCACTCAGGACAGACCCCGCAGGCCTTTTCCAGCACCGTTTCCACCTTATATTTCATAACGGCCATCACCGGCCCAGCGATTAAAAACAGCGGTACCAGGAAAAAGTGGGCAATGGGAATAAAGGCGGTTATCAGAGCCAGTGACCAGGCAATGCCTAACACCTTACCGGCACGACTCATGCGTTCAACCGAACTAAAACTACAAGTATGCAACTCGCCAACAATGGCACCAGAGTCATTACCCTTGATGATAATTGCCTCCGTTTTACCCTCTGACATCTTCTCCCCTCAAAGTATTGGCAGCTAATTGAGAATATCATAGCGCCTAAACACTTCTAGCCCCTTGAGTTTAAGCGAATAAGTTTTACCATGTAGTCTACAATATTCATGGAAACCAATATGGCCAAGCCCCTAAAAATAATAGGCATTTCATTCGCTGCCATTTTTACAATAATCGCTGCGGCCTTAGTTTCTATCATCCTGTTTTTTGATCCCAACGCATACAAACCACAGATCAGCACGGCGGTGGAGGACGCCACCGGCCGCCAATTAAACATCGACGGAGATATTGGCCTATCCCTATTCCCCTGGATTGGCATGGAGTTGGGCAAGATCACTCTCAGCAACGCCGCCGACTTTGACGAGACACCTTTTGCCAGCATCAATAGCGCCGAAATCAAGCTCAAATTGATGCCGCTGTTTAAGCAGGAAGTAGAGATGAAGACTATCACCCTGCGTGGTCTGAATCTGAATCTTCAGGTCGACGTGAATGGCAAAACAAACTGGGATGACCTGGGCCAGAGCGAAGCACCTGCCACTGCAACAACGCCAGCGCCATCACCTTCCGCCCCAAGCAGCGACAACCAGGCTGGCGCCATTAGTCTGGCGGCACTGGCCATCGGTGGCCTGGAGATCACTAACGCCAATATCAGCTACGATGACCGCGCTAGCGACGCGCGCTACAGTCTCAAACAGGTAAACCTGACCACCGGCCCAGTCTCGCTCGACAACCCCCTGGACATTACGCTCAGCAGCCAGTTCAGCAGCAACCAGCCTGACACCAGCGGCACGCTCGAACTCAAGAGCCGCATCATCGCCGACATCCGCAATGGTCAACAACATCGTCTCGACAACACCCAGCTGACGCTGGACTTTGATAGCCCAGAATTCGCCAGCCGTGGCCAAATTAAACTCAGCAGCGACATCGCTATCGACCTTGGCAGCGAGCAATACCAATTCAACAAACTTGTACTCGAAACCAACCTGGAAAATGCCGATTTGCCCAAAGGCACGCTGATTGCCAAGTTGATGGCCGACATAAAAATCAATCCGCAACAGGAAACCGCCGCGGTATCAAAACTGCAGCTCAGCGCCTACGACCTCAACATCAGCGGCGAACTCAGCGCAACGAAGATAATGACCACACCGGCCTTTAATGGCAAACTGGCCATCGCCCAATTCAATGCCCGCCAAGCATTACAAACACTGGGCCAAGAGGTTCCAGAAACGGCCGACAAGGAAGTCCTGAAGAAAGTCGCTCTGAATATGAAGCTCAGCGGAACCCCGGTGGCCATCAAGATCAACCCGCTGCAACTACAGTTGGATGACAGCAAACTCACGGGCTGGATTGAGGCCGACCTGCCCGCAGGCAAACCCATGCCCGCCGTCCGTTACGTCCTCGACCTCGACGCCATTGACGCCGACCGCTATCTACCACCGGCAAGCGAAGCGACAGAAATGACCATCGCCCCACCTGCCAGTACCGGTGCTGCGGCAGTCAGCACCCTGCCTGTGGAGCTAATGCGTCAGCTTGACCTCAACGGTGATCTAAACATTGGCAATCTAAAGGTTTCAGGCCTGAACATCGGTGAGATCACCACCAAACTCACAGCCAAAGACGGCATCATTCAGCTACAACCCACAGCAAAACTTTATCGAGGTAGTTATAAAGGCAGCATGCAGGTAGATGCCCGCCAGGATATTCCCGTCTTCAAGCTTAACGAGACACTTACAAACATCGAGGCAGGCCCGCTACTGAAAGACCTGATGGATAATGACATGGTCAGCGGCAAAGGCAGCATCAGCGCCAAACTCACCACCATGGGCCATACACCTGAAGAGATGACCAAAGCCCTCAATGGCGACATCAGCCTGGCCTTCAAAAACGGCGCCGTCAAAGACTTCAACCTGGCGCAGATGGTGCGCGAGGCCAAGGCAAAACTCAAAAAACAGCCGCCCCCACCTAAAGACACCAGCAAGGGTACCGACTTCACCGAACTGACTGGCACCTTCAAGGTGATCAATGGAGTCCTCCACAATAGCGATCTGAGCACCAAGGCGCCATTTGTGCGCATCAATGGCGAGGGCACGGTTGACCTGGTCAATGAGCAGCTCGATTACTTGGTCAATGCCGCCATCGTGAAAACCGAACAAGGAGAGGGTGGAGCTGTACTGGACGAACTCAAGGGGCTAAAAATACCGGTCAAGATCACCGGCAGTTTCATTGCCCCAAAGATCGACGTGCAGTATGACGAAATTCTCAAGGCCCGCGCCAAAGAGGAACTGAACAGGACCAAGGCAAAACTAAAAACTGAAGCGGCACAGCGACTGAAGGCCGAAAAGCAAAAACTGGAGGCGAAAAAAGCCGCTACCAGGCAAAAGATGGCCGACGAAAAAGAGGCTGTCCGCCTGAAACTGGAGCAAGAGGCTGAACAGCAAAAAGAAGAACTGAAAGACAAACTCAAGGGCCTGTTCAAATAGTCCGATGAAGCAAGATACGTTCAGCACCCGGCTGTTGAGCTGGTTCTGGCAACACGGCCGCAAGGATCTACCCTGGCAATGCAATCCGACACCCTACCGCGTTTGGGTGTCGGAGATCATGCTGCAACAGACCCAGGTGACCACCGTCATTCCCTACTTTGAACGCTTCATGCGGCGTTTTCCGGATATGCACGCCCTAGCCGCTGCCGATCAGGATGAAGTACTGCACCTGTGGACCGGCCTGGGTTATTACGCCCGTGGCCGCAACCTGCACAAGGCAGCACAAACGATTCGTGATAAACACGCGGGCGAATTTCCAAGCGTCATAGAGCAGGTCATGGCCCTGCCCGGCATCGGCCCATCTACCGCGGGCGCCATTTTGAGCCTATCCAAAGGACAACAACATGCCATACTCGATGGCAATGTCAAACGGGTACTGGCACGTTATCACGCTATCGAAGGCTGGCCCGGCAGCCCGGCCATTGAAAAACAGATGTGGCGATTGGCGGAGCAACACACACCCAAAAAAGATAACGCCGCCTATACTCAGGCCATTATGGATCTAGGCGCCACCCTGTGTCGGCGTAGCAAACCACTCTGTCCACTCTGCCCACAAAAAGATAGTTGCCAGGCACTGGCTCAGAATCGACAAACTCAACTGCCCATTGCCCGGCCAAAGAAAGCCTTGCCCATAAAAACCACCACCATGCTGATGCTTGAAAATGGCGATGGCAAGCTGCTGTTGCAGCAACGGCCACCGGCTGGCATCTGGGGTGGGCTGTGGAGTTTTCCAGAACTGCTGCAGTCAGCCCCCAACGATAGCGACATTCAGCAGTGGTGTCGTAACGAGTTGGGCTACGAAATAAAAATCAATCAACGCTGGCCCATCGTCCGCCACAGCTTCAGCCACTTTCATCTCGACATCGAACCGGTTTGGCTGCACAGCGATCAACAGCAAAACCGAATCGCCGACAACAATGCCACCTGGTTTTCCAACGCTGCCCCGGCCAGCATCGGCCTGGCGGCGCCAGTAAAACAACTGCTCGAACGGGTTATGCTGGAACGCGCAGAATAGCCCTACTCTTCGCCTCATAGAGCTCACCGCCACCATCTGCTAAAATGCGGCAATAATCACTGTTGGAGAACAAAATGACACGCATGGTACATTGCAAAAAACTAGACAAAGAACTGCCCGGCCTGGCACGTCCGCCCTACCCCGGCGAACTAGGCAAAAAGATCTTTGAAGAGGTTTCTCAGCAGGCCTGGCAGGACTGGCTGGCACAACAAACCATCCTGATCAATGAATACCGCCTCTCCATGATCGACCCCAAGGCACAGTCATTCCTGCGTGAAGAGATGGATAAGTTTCTCTTTGGTGATGGTGGTACGACACCCGCAGAGTTTGTGCCGCCACCGGTCTAAGTGCTGCTCAAACCATAAAAAAGCCCCGACTGACGGGGCTTTTTTAGTTCTGCAGATAGGCAACACTCTGGGCGCAGCGAAAACCGACATCGACACTAATCGTGGACGGATCCGTCTGACCCCGGCGTGAAGCACGATAAAAATAACTCAGGGCATAGTGACCGACACCAGCACCACCACCCTTCACCACCTTGGAAATATCACCATACAACTCGCTTTGATATGTCGCCCCCCGGTATGGCCGATACCAGTCATTGACCCACTCTGAAACATTACCGCCCATGTCAAACACGCCATAAACCGACTTATCTTCAGGATAACTGCCCTGGGCCACGGTAATACCGGCATCGTTATCCCCCACATTGGCCTTGCTCGGATCCCATTCATTACCCCAGGGATAACGACGACCATCCGTACCACGGGCGGCCTTTTCCCACTCCGCCTCACTGGGCAGGCGTTTGCCCTGCCAGCGGCAATAACTGGCAGCGTCATACCAACTCATGGCCGCGGCCGGCAGCCGGTCACGCTGAGCCTGAATCTGTTTCAACTCATCCATCAACTGCGGCCTCTCCATCGTTGTGGTGTCCATATCAAGCAGAAAATAATCCACCGCCACCTGGCGCAACTTATCCAACGGCAGCGTTGCCAGCCTATGCTCGGTGGCGTTATAACCACTCTGTATCCAGGGCGGTGGTGGCTCAACTCCATTTTCGACGACGAACTGTTTGTAATCAGCATTACTGACTTCATACTGATCTATATAAAAGGCCTCAAGGGTTACCGCATGTTTAGGATGTTCATCCAGATACATGGGCTCACGAAAACCGAACTCTTCCTGCTTGCCATCGGTGTCCACCTCATCACTGCCCATCAGAAACTCACCCGCCGGAACCAACACCATGCCCTCAGGGGCCGGTTTGATTTGTTGCACAGGCGTATCGTCGCTACAACCGAACAAGGCCAGCAGGCCCATACTCAAAAACAATCTCGCAGATACGCGTTTAAACATGACTACTCGACATCCTTGGCACAACGAAAACCAAAGCTTTCATTTTTGGTTCGCGGGTGAAAAAAACTGCGATTAAACACCGGCGCCGAAATGCCGCATTTATAAAACGAACAATCCCACCACGAACCGCCCTTGAGCACCTTGTATTTCTCACCATAGTTTTCGGTAATGCGTTTGTTACCCGGATAAGGTTGATACCAGCTCGACGTCCACTCCCAAACATTGCCGGTCATGTCATAAAGACCATACGGGCTCTTGCCACCCTCGAACGCCCCCACCGGGGTTGTGTCACCTTGCAAATGCATCGCCGCCCAGCGCACTGGTGTATTGGCCTTATCGATGCTGAACTCCGCGCCCCAGGGGAACACCTGGCCTTTTGTACCGCGCGCCGCCTTTTCCCACTCCATATCATCAGGCAGACGTTTGTCGGCCCAATCACAATAGGTATCGGCATCCTGCCACGAGACATAGGTCACCGGATGGTCAGCCTTGCCCTTGGGAAAGCTGCGATTGCGAAAATGCGTCGGCGAACTATGCCCAGTGGCATCGATGAATTTTTTATACTGCAGGTTGGTGACCTCGTACTTGTCGATCATGTACTCAGGCAGTTCCACCTCATGCCGCGGCCCCTCGTCAGGCAGGCGGAAATCGGTGCCGCGGATAAACTTGCCCGCCGGAATGCGGATCATCTGATTCGGCTCGGCACCGATGCGGCTCTGATCATAATAAATCGGCACGCTCATGCCTGGCCCCTGGCCTTCAACCTTCTGCTTGGGTTTGGCCTTTAGAATAGAGGCCTCAAGCTGCTTCAACGCCTCGCTAAAATCGGTGCGAATACCCTTCTGCTGGTGACACTCAACACAGGCAGTGCTAGTGGCCTTTTTGAACAACTCAGCATTACCCTCCTGATGGCAGGCAACACAACCGTTCATATCATCGTGGTGAAAACGGGCAATCTTATCCTCCATGGCCCAGGCAGCGCCCATCCCCAGAAACACCAGCATTGCTACAAGAAACCGCCTCATACCCGCCTAAAACCTTCGTCCAGTCATCGTTAGCCAAAATATCGGGGGCAAGGGTATCACGATCATTAATCACAATAAAAAAGCCAAATAAATCACCCAGGAACTTGACTATGAAGGGGCCTATTGGTTTAATACACGCCGTTCGACGCCCAGTTAGCTCAGTCGGTAGAGCAGGGGACTGAAAATCCCCGTGTCCTTGGTTCGATTCCGAGACTGGGCACCATAAAAATCAAAGGCTTAGCTGATTCGGCTAGGCCTTTTTTGTTTACCCCGTCACACTCTCGTCACACTTTCAAATAACACCGCACAATAAAGTTATGCCGCCCCCATAATTTATCCCTATATCGTGACCCCCAGAAAATCTTGTATTCCCCCTCTTAACGTGTACGAAAACTCCCCCCTTTGGCTCAGAAAATTTAGTTTTCCCACCTCCAGATGTGACTCAATTGTGACCTAAAGCCTGACAAAACACATAACCACTTGTTTTTAAATAAACATTATAAGTTAACACGGTGATTATAAATCCCTTTTGTGCTTTATTGCCTTTTGTTGTAGTCTTTTGGGTAGGCAAATTAAAGGGCTGTCATGGCAACAATCAGAGAACGCAAAACCAGCAAAGGCGAAACACGCTTTCAGGTAATCGTGCGCCTCAAAGGTCAGCCAGACCAGACCGCCACCTTCAACCGAAAAACCGATGCCAAAAAGTGGGCACAGCACACAGAGTCAGCCATTAGAGAAGGTCGCCATTTCAAAACCACCGAAGCCAAAAAGCGAACCTTATCTGAACTGATTGACCGCTACATTGCCGACATACTGCCAAGCAAACCCAAAAGCGCATTAAAACAAACAAGACAACTTGAATGGTGGAAGAATGAAATCGGCTACAGCACGCTGGCAGACACAACCCCAGCACTAATATCCGAAGCCCGCGACAAGCTCCACAAAGGCCGCCAGCCAGCAACCGTGGTTCGCTATATGGCCGCCCTCTCTCATGCCTTCACCATCGCCGTGAATGAGTGGGGATGGCTTGAAGACAACCCCATCCGCAAGGTACGCCGCCCCAAAGAGCCACGGGGCCGAGTTCGCTTCCTTAGCGATGAGGAGCGGGAATCACTGCTAACCGCCTGCAAAGCCTCTGACTGCCCACACCTTTACCCTGTAGTTGTACTCGCACTCTCTACTGGCATGAGGCAAGGGGAAATCATTAACCTCAAATGGCCAGACATCGACCTGAGACGTGGCTACATCATCCTACATGAAACAAAGAATGGTGAACGCCGCTCAGTACCGCTGGTTGGCTACGCCCAAGAGTTGATTAAAGAACTATCTAAAGTACGAAAAATAGATACACACCTACTCTTTGCCAGCGATAAAAAAACCAGCGTACCTATCGATATTCGTACACCTTGGCACAAGGCCCTGAAAGCTAGTGAGATTAAAGACTTTCGCTTTCACGACCTCAGGCATACAGCGGCAAGCTATCTGGCGATGAACGGTGCTTCAATAGCTGAGATTGCGGACATATTAGGTCACAAGACTTTGCAGATGGTTAAGCGCTATGCACACCTGTCTGAACAACACACAAGCAGGGTTTTGGAGTCAATGAATAACCAAATATTCTGAAAATGAATAAAGAAGCCATTGCAAACTATCTGCTAACAGAATTTTTCACGCAAAATCCTGAAGCACTCTCTTTCATGACTAGCGTCGATATTACAGAGCAAATACTTTACAAAGCTGACTTACTCGACCTTGCAGCGGTTTCAAATATTGCTCTAGAGGTTTTCGTTAAACAACTATACATTTCATTCCGCGAAATCGACCAAGAAAAGCTTTATCACATTACCCATCAAGACTTTATGCAAGAACTACTTACCCAAGCAGCCACACAATCACCTAAAACCTTTTCCACCTTTGTTACAAAATCCAATATTAGCCAGCTAATTAACATCACACACGAACTAGACCTGACAAATTTTTCTGACATATCCTTAAAATCTATAACATACGAGCTAATTCATAAACTAACCTCAACAACACCAAAAACAAGCGATGAAACAATCAATAAACTGCATTCTACCGTTCAGGAATTAGACCACAAATATATCTCGAAAAAGGTTCGCAACGCTATTGCCAACATACTAACCAGCAAGATACGGTCACTAAAACCAATAGCTAACTCAGTATCAACTGAATCCGAGATGACCTACGAAACCGAAGAAAAAATAAAAGCCTCTATAGGAACATATCGCCTCTTCGGAGAGAGCACAGGTGCACTAATTTTATTCAACACAATCGTTGGAGAAGGATACTACCCATTCCCATACATTCTTCTAGAAATTCAAAGAAGGTTCGATGAATCTATTTCTAAGAATGAAAGCCTAGACGTAGCGTTTGACTTAAAGGCAAAAGGAAGGGGTAAAGCCACACCCGCACAAAAAAAACTTAAAGAACTCATCAGCAACACCTTTGTTACTCGCATATTTCTTCTTGTAGAAGACTACAACATGTCTATCGAACGGGCCGCCGAACTACTGTCCCACAGTAAAGAAAGTCAACCTAAAGTAAGCACTGAAACGCTGATAGATTATTACTCACGCAACATATCACTGCGTGAAAAATTGATGACAATACGAAAACGGGAAATTGACAACGGCACACACCGAAAAATATCTCTATCCGATTTCAGCACTGAGACACTAAAAGCATTCAACCTACAATCTGTAATTAAGAACGACTCTTAATTACATGGACTAAAACCCCACCAAAATTACAATCCTCTACAAGCTTTCACACAAGTGAACGCTCATTCCTAACAACCAACCTATGTAGAGGCCAACAATGCAAAGCATCACAAAAAAACGACTATCAACAGTAAAAAACCTACCCTCCCTTTACCCGGACGCCAACTTCACGGAAAGCTCAATTCGCTGGCTAATATTTAATGCCAATGACAACGGATTTTCTTCCTGCGTAATTCGGCTAGGAAAAAAGATTCTTATCGACCTGGACAAGTTCGAGGACTATCTCGACAACCAAGCTGCACAGGAGGCCGGTCTATGAGCGACTACCAATACCCGCGCATCGGTTCACTACAATCTCGCGTTCTAGCCCGACTACTTCGAACCGAACGGCTAACACATCGCACGTTCGACACGGAGAGCCGCACTTATCGTTTAGCCGCATACATTCATAAGCTAAGAGAAAAAGGCTGGCCCATACGCTCACAGACAGTCACGGAGCGCACAAATGACCCGACCGGGCGTAACGCATCATACGTTGTTTATTTTTTGCTGCTCACAACCATCAGGCTGGCAGGCAAACAAGGACGAGACTTTGCGTTCAAGGTTTTTAACTGGGAGCGGAAACGAAAAGAGAGGAAGGCGGCAACCTTCCCCTCTAGGGTCAACACCAAGGGACAGGCAAGTCGTAAAGGTGCTAAGAAACATACTAGCACCAAATCCGGCAACAGTGGCAAACGTGGCTAAGCGCCATAAAGGACAAAGGGGCGGTTCACCACGCTTCGTTCGCCTGCTTCATCGCCTACTTGATGACCCACGCTATATAGGCCTCTCACACACAGCCAAAACGCTTTTGATAGACGCTGCAAGGCACTACAACGGACGCAACAACGGCGATATAGCCGTCACCCTTACGGTTATGGCAAAAAGAGGCTGGAACTCTAACAGCACGCTTAGAAGGGCTTTAAGCGAATTACTAAAGGCAGAACTTTTAATGCTAACAAGACAAGGAGGCAGGAACCAATGCAACCTATACGCGCTTACATGGGAACCAATAAATGAATGCGGCGGAAAGCTAGACGTTCAACCAACAATCACACCACCTATCCCATTGAGCATTCCATCATAACAACAACCCCGCCTGATTCGTTGGGCGGGTGTTTCCTACTATAAAAAAATTGCTAGGCCGTATAAAGGTTCAACCTTCACCCTGACAAGGCCCAATGAACAATATTGTAAGTTTCTATTGAACCGTCTAAAGGCATAGTCCGGTACTTTTTACCCTCTTTGCTTAGGCCTTCTCACGGACACCTTTATAGATATCTACCATGTGGTAGTGTTTTTATAATACTTATACTGACCCCGAAAAAATCTCCACCAAAACTAAACGCCATCAAAACAAACCCAGCAACATGATTAAGTTGAAATGCCACATAAAGCTGAAATCCTTCGCTCGAACTCATATGACACAACCATATTAGCCTCACTCTCCTGTCGAGAAAGCAGCTCAAAGGTTTTCCAGTGCATCCCCTTTGGTTTATCCCATACAGGCTCATCCAGGTCATCAGACGCACCCAAACGCTTCCGAAGCTTACGGGTTTTTCGCATCGCCCTATCTACGAAGGCTTCATTTTGGCTTGAGTACGGAAGTTCGTAGCAATGACGACAAAGAAACCGTGGGCCAGCACCGTATAGAACGGCAATGCGCTTGTTGCAGTGAGGACATAAAAACCACATGCGCTCACCGCCATAGTTGCATGGCGTGCGGTCGTACAGAATGGTTTGTTTTATGCCTTGCCAGTCGCCCCCGTTCTCTCTAAAGCGATAAGAAAGGTGAAGTCTATCGTGATAGGCGGTGTAGTTAATAAATCCTGATTTTTCACCACCACATGTCCATGAAAGAGTGCCTGCATGGTTAGGTTTAATTAGGTTGTTTTTTGTTAGATAGCGTATGTCGATTCGCCTGATTTCTTCCGTGGTGGTTGTACTACTCCAGCGACACCAGTTTCCTGAACCATACCCACCCATTCTATGAACCTCACTTTTTAACCGAAATCATTAGGCAAATCGCCATACTTATCTTTAAAAAGATTAGTCTATAGAAGTGAAATCTGATATTTCATTTTGAGGATATAAAAAAGTGACTCGCTATACGGTCTCTGGAAAGGAGCCTCTAAAGGATTACCCCCCCCTGCCTCTGCCCCCCCTTACCCGCACCAGCCTTCACGCTTGCCGCCGTCATAGGGCCTTGCATGGCCATTATCAATTAACCCTCGGGCAAGGCTTTTGCCATCAATTAACACATCGGCCAACAATCTAAAGTATTTCCCCCGGCTGATATTTCTAAGCTCAATGGTTTTGGCAGCTCACAGCTTGCTAACCGTGTATTGCTTGGCTTTCAGTGCAGCAACCTTCTCGGATTCACACTTACCCCTTATCTCTGGAGCGTCTACACCCTTCACGCGAACAGGCACCCGCATACCAATAATTTCAGGCCAGATATCAATATTCACTCGAAACGTGTCGGCGTCATATATAGAGGTAACTTCATTTACCACCACATTTCCGAAGTTGGCGTCATCGACGCTAACGGCAAGGCAAAAAGCGGGGAACCATAGAAATACAAGTAGTAAGCGACACATAAAACCGGGGATTTCACTATTGTTAATCGTTGTTATCGGCCTATTGGACAAACATAATTCTTTAACTCATAGACCATGAATAACAACCATCAACATCCAACAGAAAAGGATTTAATACAATCCTTACTTATTGATTTTAAAGTAAGTTTTTTATGCTTATTTTGCAACGGTAAAAACATCAACAGGCAATCCGTAATGGTTGATGGTGCTTTGCAAACGCGCCTGAAAAATCGTTTCATCCTTACCAAGGACAAGCAAGACTGCTGCACGTTTTCCAGAGAACATGGCATAGTGTAGAGACTGACCTAACCCTTCAGCCCATCTATTTGCAAAAGCGACCTCTACTGCATGGGTACTTGTAATGCAATCAGCTTGGGTACCATTTTGTAAAGTAACATCTATTTTACCGTTGTGAGAATCACACCAGTCGTATTGATAAAACGCTTCCTGAGGCAATACCGCGTCTCTATTAATACCTGTTATGAAAGGATTCTTTCCATCCGCCTGAACAACGAAAGGAAGCATCAATAAAAACAATAATAAATGAATCATCCCAATAGCCAGAAAATAACCTTACCGCGAAGGAACCACATAAAGTTTTTGATTTGAATACGGGTTACCTGCGCCATACGGGTTATTAATACTCTCTGATGAATATGGATTTCCGAACTTACCATATGGGTTAGAGGTTGAGTCCGGGTCATTTTTGTTCGCGCACAATTTCCCTCTGTAATTACCATTACTATCGTAAATCTTCGGGCAATCTGTGGCGTATGGATTTGTCCATGATTTATTACTATAAGGACTGCCGTTCTGGCTATAAGGATTCATTAGACCGTCAGACTTGTAGGGGCTACCCGCGCCATATGGATTATCTAAGCAATTGGTGTCATATGGACAGGCGGCAAAACCAACTCCTGACTGAGCCAGAAAATAGAGCAAAAACCCAAACCTTGATGCCCCACGGACGTGCCTGATATTTACGTGCATTTGACCGACCCCCATCGTTTCTGGCTGTATTGATAACAACGAATAACAACAATGTTACTCTGACAGCTTACGCCCATAACCGGCAAATAAAAACATGGCACACTCTTGACACACTAGCTAATCAATAATCACAAAACCCCTCAACTGCCCTCAACTAGCAAGCCATTGAATCAAAACAAAAACACTGTTGTAGTCAGTTGCTATTTTTTGCTATTTATCAATAAGATACGACTGAAAATCCCCGTGTCCTTGGTTCGATTCCGAGACTGGGCACCATAAAAATCAAAGGCTTAGCTGATTCGGCTAGGCCTTTTTTATTTCCCGTGGAAGCACTACGCAAGCAGTCTACCGAGCAAAATGCACTTACTTGTCATATAAACACCCCTTCCCCTCCCTGCCCTCCTTTCAAGCGGGAAAACCCAATAGTCAAGCACCTGCTAAATAATAACGCCTTTTTTCAGCGTAGCGAGTCCACTTTGTTGATTGGGGCTATGGGATTAACCTTATTGGCCAACCAACACTCAGACTTACTGCCGGACATGAGCCGTCACGTGAGACAGTAAAGACAAATCTCGTAAATCCAACAGACTTCTAAGCGGGTTAAGATTTAATTCTAGAAAATCTATCATCCATACTGGCTTGCATTTGAAACACACTAATAATTTTTATTCCAAACTGATTAATAAAAGGAACATTATCGATGCTACGAAGCGCTCGTCTATCCGTATTGATCCATTTGACGTTGATGTTTTTTGTTTTTGACACCGTTCACGCCAATGCCCAGACACCTAAACTTCCCCTGGCCTATTCATATAAACCAGGCATTGATATTAACGACTACTGGCTCAGTGAAAAGCTCGATGGGGTGCGTGCCTACTGGAATGGCAAACAACTGATATCCAAACAAGGAAATGTCTACTTCGCGCCTGACTGGTTTATTAGCAACTTTCCTGCCCAGCCACTTGACGGCGAGCTGTGGATAGCACGCCATAGCTTTGAACGTGTACTGAGCATTGTGAGTGACAACACACCCGGTGATGATTGGCGCGATGTGCGTTATATGGTGTTTGATATGGTCGTGCCGGATGTGCCATTCACTGATCGTATAGCTAAACTGCAAATATTATTTAAAGATACGCAATCACCCTACCTGCGCCTTGTAGAACAGACTCGAATACCCAACCATGAAGCCTTGATGAAAAAACTGACTGAAATCACCAATGCCGGTGGCGAGGGTTTGATGTTGCACAAGGGGGACTCTTATTATCTGGCGGGGCGTAGCAATGATTTGCTGAAGGTGAAATCTTATCAAGATGATGAAGCACGCGTTATTGGCCATTTACCTGGCAAGGGAAAATACACCGGCATGCTAGGCTCGTTACTCGTTGAAACCAGGGACAAAAAGCGTTTTCGAATTGGCACTGGTTTCACCGATCAACAACGCCTAAGGCCACCCCCTATTGGTACCATTGTTACCTACAAGTATTATGGAAAAACAGCCAATGGCTTGCCTCGATTTGCCAGTTACATGCGTACCAGGCCTCAATAGACAAATGCAACATCGGCCAACCCTGACAACAATTACGCCAGTAACTTATATTTCAGAGAATAGAACCATCATTTCAGATCCGATCACCTAAGACTGTGGGGGCTTTCTAAACGCTGCGCTGCCAAACGTCTGCCCAGCCTCCCCGAGCCAGGTACGCTTAGCTTTTCAGTAATTACAGATTCCAGCAAAAACGAGGGATAGGCGTCTGCGACTTTATCGTTTGAAAACTGATAGAATCCTGCCTAATCCAGCATATTTATTAAGCTATGCACCACCCGCCCAGCCGTTAACTATTAAGCTTCATAGAATGAAAACACTCACAAATAGAGACATCCTCATAAATGTCGGCAACACCTACTTTGCACGTGGTGATGCCTATTACAAGCAGGGCTATGTTAGGTCGCTTGTCGTTGAAAGCGAAAACAATGGCGTCATTGAGCTTAAAAGCTCGGTTAAAGGCAGTGGTCACCAGCTTTATAATCAAACAATCAGCATCGATCTGAGACCTAAACATATCGATATCGAGGGCGACTGCAGTTGTCCCGTTGACTACAATTGTAAACACGTCGCCGCTGCCTGCATTCAATATGTGGCCGAAGGCGCGTCAACTTCACATGCCAATGCTGAATGCCTTGCCTGGATTGATGAATTCAACAGTGCCGGAGATAAAAATACGCTTCCAACCACAAACACTGAATTTTTAATCTACTTGCTCAGTCCATCCAAGCAGGCAGGAAAACTGGAAGTAGAGTTTCGAGTTAGCCGTTATCTGAAAAATGGCGATCTGGGTAAGGCACGTGACACCAATCTCAATACCATCAGCAATAACTATTCATCCAGCTCTTATGTTCAAGCCATTGATAGAGAAATTTGCGATCTGATCGAAGCCAACAACCAACTTCATTGGCACGGTGCTCTGCTTTACGGCGACCTGGGTTTTCTGGCGCTGACCAAAATGCTACCAACAGGCCGCTGTTATTGGCAGGATATGAACGCCACGCCGCTGCAGTTAAAACAGGCACGCGACTTGAAACTTGAATGGCAAACCGATGAAGACGGTGATGCCCGGCTGAATATGCAGATCGAACCCGATGGCATGTTGCTGTTAACTGCCCCGCCTCTTTACCTGTCCGCCACCAGCAATAGTGTTGGCCAATTGAACAACGCCCCTTACACCATGGCTCAGCTGGAACAACTGTTCAAGGCACCTACTATACCAACTGGGTTGCTTGATGAGTTCAGCCAGCGTCTGGCACAGAAAATCCCAAGCACGGTTTTACCGCCGCCGAAGAAGGTGGCTATCCATGAAATCAAGGATCAACAACCTCGCCCCTGCCTATACCTTTCCAGCCGCGAAGCTGTTGATCATCACTTTCATGTCATGCGAATACGTTTCGCCTATGGCGATCACGAACTGGCCTACGCCCATGGTGAAGAGATCCATAGCCTCACCCGCGACAAAACAATCATACGAACCTGGCGTGATCTGGAGGCGGAAAATGCCGCTATCGAGCAGCTAGAATCCTATGGTTTTGAGAGCCGACTTGATGCCGATGCGAACGACCTTATTTTTCTAAGTCTAAACGTGAACAGTCCCACTGAGGGCGTTACTCGCTGGCATCGATTTTTGACTGAAACCCTGCCGCAACTTGAACAACAGGGCTGGCAGATTGAAATCGACAGCAACTTTAACATGGTCTTCCATGAAGCGAGCCAATGGAATGCTGAAGTCGAAGAAGATGGCAATGATTGGTTTGATCTGCGTTTTGAAATCGAGATCAATGATCAGCAGCTGAATTTATTGCCTTTGATTGCCCAAGTCCTGAATCAATACGATCCCAATCAATTACCGGAAACACTGACCCTGGATCTGGGTAACAACCAGTATCTAAACATTGCCAGTGAGCAATTAAAACCCGTGCTCAACACACTCTACGAACTTTATGAAAAAGATAGCCTGCAAAAAAATGGTTCGCTGCGCATGTCACGTTTTGACGTCGCCCGCCTAAGTGACCTGGATGAACAAAGTGGCAGCCATCTGCAATGGAACGGTGGCGCAGCCCTGCGCAAACTGGGGCGGCAACTTAAAGACTTTCAGGGCATTAAACCCGTCAAGCCACCGAAGGGGCTTAATGTCAGCCTGCGTGATTACCAAAGACACGGCCTTAACTGGCTACAGTTCCTGCGTGAATTTGGCTTTGCCGGCATCCTCGCCGACGACATGGGCCTGGGCAAAACCATTCAAACACTTGCCTATTTGTTGTTAGAAAAAGAACAGGGCCGCATGGACAAACCTTGTTTGATTATTGCGCCCACCAGTCTCATGAGCAACTGGCGGCGCGAGGCGGAACAGTTCACCCCGGCACTCAAGGTGCTTGTGCTGCAAGGATCAGAGCGTCAGCATAAATTTGATCAAATCGCAGAACATGACCTGGTATTAAGCACCTATCCCCTGCTTGCCCGCGATGAAGAGGCACTACTACCGCACCACTATCACACTCTGGTATTGGATGAAGCCCAAGTGGTTAAAAATCCGAAATCCAAGGCCGCGCAGCTGATTCGTCGGATCAAAACTGATCAACGCCTCTGCCTAACCGGCACTCCAATGGAGAACCATCTCGGCGAACTATGGGCACTGTTTGACTTTCTCATGCCCGGCTTCCTCGGCAATTTTCGCCAGTTTAACAACCTCTTCCGCACACCGATTGAAAAACATGACAATGGTGAACGGCGCCAACAACTGACACAACGTATCGCTCCGTTTATGCTGCGTCGAACCAAAAATGAAGTCGTGTTAGAACTACCCAAAAAAACCGAAATCATCCGCACCGTCACCTTGGCAAAAAGCCAATCCGCCCTGTACGAAAGTATTCGCATGTCAATGGAACACAAAGTTCGCCAGGCGATTGCCAACAAGGGTTTGTCCGGCAGCCACATCACCATCCTCGATGCCCTGCTTAAACTGCGGCAGGTATGTTGTGACCCAAGACTATTACAGCTCAGCCAGGCCCGCGCGGTAAAAGAATCAGCCAAGCTGGAATTATTGATGCAGATGTTACCGGAAATGGTTGAAGAAGGCCGACGTATCTTACTATTTTCTGCCTTCACAAAAATGCTTGGTCATATTGAGGCTGCCATCAAGAAACACAATATTCGCTATAGCAAGCTCACCGGCCAAACCCGCAACCGTGATGACGCAATTGAAAGGTTCAAGTCAGGCGATGCCGATGTGTTTTTGATCAGCCTCAAGGCCGGCGGCGTCGGGCTGAATCTAACCGAGGCCGACACCGTAATTCACTATGACCCCTGGTGGAACCCCGCGGCAGAAAACCAGGCCACCGATCGGGCCCACCGCATCGGCCAGGACAAGGCCGTATTTGTCTACAAGCTAGTCACAGAAAATAGTGTCGAAGAAAAGATCATCGCCATGCAGGCCAAAAAACAGGCCTTAGCTGAGGCTGTTTATAACAAAGGTGAACAGGGTGAAGAGAACGCTTTGAACGCTGATGATTTGAATCAGCTATTTGCGCCGTTGTGAAATTGTTTGCGGCTTAGTTCCGACCGCCCTGGCAAGAAACAATGATCGTTATGTCGGCTGTGGTCGATTCGTCTTCAGCATGACCTGCGCGGCAGCAAGGTCGTCAGGGCTATTGATATTGATAAAGTGGCGGCCGTCATCAAACTCTGCAATACAGTGGTTTTGTTCAAGCATCCATCTCTCCGCCTTCAAATGGCCTGCCTTAATGGCGTTGGCCAGATTGCCGGAAAGCGAGCTTGAGATCAGTGCTATCAATGGCTGAAGACGTTGGCCGTCATGGGCCAGACAGAGATCCGCGTTGTTATTCTTGATGCAGCTAAGCATTCTTGTAACGAGATCATCAGGAATAAATGGGCAATCGCAGGGAATGGTCAACAGATAGTCAGTTTCACAGTGATCCATTGCGCTGGCGATGCCGGCCAGCGGCCCCATAAATCCCTGCGTGTTATCTGTTAGTACGGGCAGGCCAAACTTTTCATATTCATCTATGTGGCGATTGGCACTGATGAGGATGTTATTCAGCTGGGGCTTGAGCCTTTCAATTACATGCAGAATCAACGGACTGCCCTGAAGCAGTATCAGGCCCTTGTCATCGCCCTGCATTCGTTGCGCTTTCCCGCCGGCTAAAATTACGGCGCTTGGTTCCATTTTCATGGGGATATGGCTATGCAGTTTTAAGGTGGATCATACCCATCAATAATGCTAACTACTTAGCACACCAGTTATACGCGGCAGTGAAACCCTTGAGGCTGAACGTAGCCATTTGCTCCAGACCATCGGTGTTGGATAGTTCCAGTGCCAGCATCACGCTATTGCCCGCCTTCATCTCTTTTATCAGTTCCGTCTTGTCATTCAACAGATACATACCATCATTACTGGCCTGCCAGATCACAAATTCAGCATTAGTGGTGACCGCTTTATCAAATTTCACCTGGCCATGTTGCCTTTTTTTGCAGCCATAAGGGCCACATTTGACGTCATCAATGGCAAAGCCAACATCCTTGGCCAGCAGGTAAAAATCTCCGTTGCACGAATAGCCCAGCTCAACCACGTCAGCCTTGCTTGCACCTTGAAGTGTATTGGTCGACAGGGTGGAGATAGACTTTCCGGAAATCCCGGTGGCCGCCTCACTGATCTTATTGAGTGACCAATCACCGCTTTTTTCCGCCGCTTGCGCAAATGCTGAGCACATAATCGAAACGCCTAAAGCCAACAATGCACTATATACCTTCATGTTTATTTCCTATAAATTGAGTTGATAGTGGCAGGGATAATTATGCAGCCACAACCCGCCAGGATCAAATCACTAACATAAGCCCTTTAGCAGGCGTGGCTCTCTCCAAATGGGTGTACCGTACGAGATCTAAAATGCCGCTGCTCGAGTATAAATGAGATGACGCTTATCAGCACCGAATCACTATCACAGCCTATTCCGCCTGATCGCTTTGCCTTGTTTGCGCTCGGCTTTCGTCCTTTCTTCCTGGCTGCTGGCCTAGCCGCCATTGTCTTGATGCTGTGGTGGTTGGCGGTACTGCTGTCGCTCACAGGGGTGGGTAAGTATTACACGCCGGTCGGCTGGCACAGCCATGAAATGATATTTGGTTTTGCCGCAGCGGTGATTGCCGGCTTTCTGCTCACCGCCGTGCGCAACTGGACCAGCGTACAGACCCTCAAAGGGATTTGGCTGGCGGCCCTGGTCAGTCTGTGGCTGGCCGCTCGCCTGCTGCCCTTGTTTTCGACACTTCTGCCGGCGTGGTTGATCGCCGCGGTCGATATCGCTTTTTTGCCCTTGCTGGCCATGTCACTGGCCGCACCACTCCTGCGTGCCAATAAAAAACCGCAGCTAATCTTTGTCGCCCTGCTCACGCTGATGCTATTGGCCAACCTCATGGTGCATCTCGAGCTGCTGGGCATAACGCAAGACAGCGCCCAGAGCGGCATCACCCTGGGCATGAATACGGTGCTGCTAATCATTACCATCATGGCCGGGCGGGTGCTGCCCATGTTCACCAAAAACGGTGCCCCGGGGGCAGAGCCGCGCAGATGGCCGTGGCTGGAAAAAACAGCCGTTGCTGCCATGGTTGCACTACTGCTGGTCGAACTGGTTTATCCCATGCCATGGTTGCTTGCCGGTCTCGCCGCCAGCGCCGCGCTGGCCCATGGCGCACGTCTGTGGGGCTGGTATTCACGCCTGATCTGGCCAGTGCCGCTGCTGTGGGTACTGCACCTCGGTTATGGTTGGCTGGTGTTCGGTTTTGCGCTCAAATCTCTGGCCATGATGGGAATGATTGAAACCGCTCCCGCCATACATGCCTTTGCCGCCGCCATTGGCGTGCTCTGCCTGGGCATGATGTCGCGTGTTGCGCTTGGCCATACCAGCCGGCCACTGGTCGCGGCCAAACCCATGACCTGGGCCTTTACCTTGATCAACCTGGCCATGGCGGTGCGGGTGTTGGTGCCGATTATGGCGCTGGAATGGGCTGTGCTTGCCAACTTCGTCTCAGCTGGCTTGTGGTTGTCCGCCTTCACAACCTTTGTGCTTGTCTACACACCAATCTTGATACGAGCACGGCTGGATGGTCAACCGGGCTAGGTTGATAACAGGTGGCTTCCTGCTGTCAGATGGGGATGGGCACGCCGATATTGCAATAACCATATATTTTAGATTGATATAGCTATGGCAAAGTATTAAACTTGCATTTAGGATGTAGGTATGTCGTCGAGGGTGACGTTTCGTTCTCGTAGCCTGATCCCGGAAAAAGACCAAGGCCAGTCATTCATGAATTTATCCGCCATCCTCATCGTCACCACACCCGCCGGGGTGAAGACGTGCATCGCTATGCTCGACAGTCTGCCCGGTGTCAGCGTCCACCATTCAGATCCCGCCAGCGGCAGAATCATGGCCGTACAGGAGGCCGAGACCACCGCGGCCGAGGTCGAGGGGCTAAAGTGCATCAAGGCGCTCGACGGAATCGTGATGGCGGAAATGATCTATCATTATTTCGAGGAAGATGCGCAGCTTGAAGTCGAAATGCCCGCTGATCTCGATGCGTTCGAGGGGCTAGCGGAATTGCCCCGTTTTAGGGATCCCTCTGCGAAATAAGTACGCCCGATCCCCCTCAGATCAGCGTTAGGTAACAGAATTTGATTTCAAGGAGCCTCCCATGAGCATTAGCCGCCGTAATTTTATCAAAACCAGTCTTGCCGCCGCGGCCGCAGCCAGCGTCGGCATTCCCCTGAGTGCCACTGCCAAAGAAGCAGCGGCCAAGATCGATGAGGGCTGGCGCTGGGACAAGGGCGTGTGCCGCTTTTGCGGCGTTGGCTGCGGCATCCAGATTGCCACCAAGAATGATCGCATCGTCGCCACCAAGGGCGACCCAGACTCCCCGGTTAATCGCGGCCTCAACTGCATCAAGGGCTATTTCAACGGCAAGATCCTCTATGGCGAAGACCGTCTGACCCAGCCGCTGCTGCGGATGAAAGACGGCAAGTTCGATAAACAAGGTGACTTCGTGCCGGTGTCATGGGAGCGCGCCTTCGACGAGATGGAAACGCAGTTCAAGAAGACCTATAAGGAGCTCGGCCCCACCGGTGTAGCGGTGATGGGCTCGGGCCAATACACCATCCAGGAAGGCTATGCCGCCGTCAAACTGATGAAGGCCGGTTTTCGCAGTAACAACATCGACCCCAATGCCCGGCATTGCATGGCCTCGGCGGTAGCCGGTTTCATGCAGACCTTCGGCATCGACGAACCGGCCGGCAACTATGATGACATCGAACACACCGACACCATGGTGCTGTGGGGCGCCAACATGGCCGAGATGCATCCCATTCTCTGGGGCCGTATCGTCGATCACCGCCTGTCCGACGCCAAGGCACGCATCATCAATCTCAGCACCTACAGCAACATGTCGTCCGACCTAGCCGATCTGGAAATTATCTTCAAGCCGCAGACCGATCTGGCGATCCAGAACTACATCGCCCGCGAGATCATCAAACGTGACGCCGTCAATTGGTCGTTCGTCGAGAAACACTGCGCTTTTACCACCGGCCCTTACGACATCGGCTACGGCATGCGCGACACCGACAAGTTTGCCTTTGAAGCAGAAAAAGATACTCAGGCCAAGCAGCGCACCATCAAGCTCGATACCGCCGAGGCCATAGCCCAACGGCGCAAGGCGGGGGATGATGTAGAGCAAGCCAACAGCAAAACAGCGGGCAAACACTGGTTGATCGAATTTGAACATTTCAAACAGGCGGTCGAACCCTACACGCTGGACTATGTTGCCGAACTGGCCAAGGGTGATACCGATGAATCTCTAAAGCAGTTCAAACAAAAGCTGCAACAACTGGCTGATTACTACATTGAAGACCAGCGCAAGGTGGTCTCGTTCTGGACCATGGGTTTTAACCAGCACCAGCGTGGCACCTGGGTCAATGAACAGGCCTATATGAACCATCTACTGCTGGGCAAGCAGGCCAGCCCCGGCAATGGCGCCTTCTCGTTGACCGGTCAACCCTCGGCCTGTGGTACTGCGCGGGAAGTGGGTACTTTCTCACATCGCCTGCCGGCCGACATGGTGGTCACCAATCCCAAACATCGCGCCCTTGCCGAGGATATTTGGAAGCTGCCCGCCACGACCCTCAATCCCAAGGTCGGCAGCCACATCACCAAGATCATGCGCGACCTGGAAGATGGCTCGGTGAAGTGGGCCTGGGTACAGGTTAGCAACCCGTTTCAGGCCACGGCCAATGCCAACCACTGGATCAAGGCGGCGCGCGAGATGGACAACTTCATCGTTGTCGCTGATGCCTATCCTGGCATCTCCACCAAGGTGGCCGACCTGGTGTTGCCGGCGGCGATGATCTTTGAAAAATGGGGCGCCTACGGCAACGCCGAACGCCGCACCCAGATGTGGCGTGAACAGGTGCCACCGCCCGGCCAGGCGCGCGGCGACATCTGGCAGATCCTGGAATTTTCCAAGCGCTTCAAGTTGAAAGAGGTGTGGGGCGAGCAGACCGTTACCGGTCTTAAAGAGGAGGGCTTTGCCCCCAACACCTTGCCGGATGTGCTCGACCAGGCCAAACAGATGGGTTATTCGCCCGACAGCACTCTGTACGATGTGTTGTTCGCCTCGGCCGAAAATAAAAAGTTCAAGTGGCCCGACCCGATCGCCAAGGACCATGACAACCACACGGTCGATCTGCTCGGCGACGGTTGGTTTGTAGAGAAGGCCTTATTTGAAGAATACGCCAAATTTGGCCGTGGCTATGCCCATGACCTGGCGCCCTTCGATCTCTACATGCACGACGATGTCCGTGGCCTGAAGTGGCCGGTGGTGGATGGTAAGGAAACCCAATGGCGTTTCAATGAGATCTATGACCCCTATGTCAAAAAGGGCAGCGGTTTCGACTTTTATGGCAAGGCACTGAAGTCTATTCCCAGCGGAGACCTCGCCGGCGTTACCAACAAAGACAAGGTCGACCTGACCGGCCAGGCCAAGATTTTTTTCCGTCCCTATGCCGCGCCGGTAGAACAACCCGATGAGAATTTTAATCTCTGGCTCTGCACCGGCCGGGTACTGGAACACTGGCACAGCGGCACCATGACCCGCCGCGTGCCGGAGCTGCACCGTGCCGTACCCAACGCCATGCTGTACATGCATCCGCGTGATGCCGATGCACATGGGCTCAAGCGCAAGGATGTAGCCTGGATCGAATCACGCCGCGGCAAGATCAGGGCGCTGGTGGAGACCCATGGCGGCCGCAATCGCATGCCACGCGGCACGGTGTTTGTACCCTGGTTTGATGAGGGTGTGTTTATCAACAAGCTGACCCTGGATGCCACCTGTCCGATCTCGAAACAGACCGACTTCAAAAAGTGCGCGGTCAAGATCTACAAGGCCTAAGTAGATTAAGAGGAAAAGAATATGCACACAATAATCGTGACAATAGCACTAACGCTCTGCCTGAACGGTTTGACCAGCATTGCCCAGGCGGAAGAGGGTATCAAAGACAGTGATATGGGACTGAGCAAACAGAGCATCTTTGATGTGCCCACCCCCGAGCGCTTCAACTACCAGGGCGTGATGCCAGGCAATGACCCGGTCTATAAACGCGCCTACCCTGGCGCGCCACCGCAAATCCCGCACAACATCGAACTAATGACGCCAGTGAAGGCCACTGTAAATTATTGTTTGAGTTGCCACGGCCACTCGGCCGAGCTCAGCCAACCGTTACAAGGCAAACCGACGCCGATGCCAGCCAGCCACTATACCGACCTGCGCAATGCGCCCGACAAGGTCGGCAAAAAACTGATTGGTGCACGATACGTCTGCACCCAATGCCATGTGCCACAAGCCGATGTAGCACCGCTGGTGAAAAACAAATTCTGATTAGCTGCACATGCCAGCAGATGATATCGACAACAGCCGCCGCGCCTTTCTGCGCGGCACCTTTCTCACCCGAGAAGGTCGCCACAACTATGAACAACAGCACCAGCCTTTAGGGCCTGCGCCACCCTGGCACCAGGACAAAATTAATCCTGATCAGTGCCGTAGCTGCGACGCCCCATGTGTCACCGCATGTGCGCCAAATATCATTAAGCTTCACTCCAACCAACACATGTTCTCCAACATGCCTTATCTTAATTTTGAAGAATCAGGCTGTACCTTTTGTGGTGACTGTGTGACGGCCTGCCCGATGGAACTGGATAAGACAGCGACTCCGGCCAAACTTGATTCTATGCAATTAGATACACAAACCTGCTTGGCCTGGAACAATGTCTTTTGTATGAGCTGTCGTGGTCACTGTGACCATGGCGCTCTATCATTCGACCAACAGCGCCGCATGCAGCTTGATGCAGATGCCTGCACCGGTTGTGGTCGTTGCCTCGCTGTTTGCCCTAGCCAGGCACTGAATTTTCAATTATTCATCAGCTGATTTTTACCCCATACCTCAACCGGCACAGATGATGTAAGATGAATTTTCGCCTAGCCACTTGGGGTTGATATGAAACAAGACAACCATTATCCACATCATGACCGCCTGGCCTTTCTAAATCGCCGTAGCTCACTCAAGGACAAGCTTAAGGCAGCCCACCAACTCATTCAAAAAAAATTACCTTTTATCGCCCGCATCTCGTTAGCCCTTTATGACCCAGAAACCAAGATCCTCAAAACCTATATCCATAGTAGCGGCAATGATAATCCACTGGAAAATTATCAGACCCTGCTCGATAACGCGCCATCACTAAAAGAATGTTTTGAGCGCGGTCAACCCAGGGTGATAAACAACATAACAACAGCCGTTCATAGTAATAAAAAGCATCACCACAAATTGGGCAAACAAGGTTATGCCAGCAGTTACACCATGCCTATGTTCAGCAATGACGAGTTCTTCGGCTTTCTTTTTTTCAACTCCTTCGAGAAAAATGTCTTTGATAAATATATTTTGGAATCACTAGACCTCCATGGCCATCTCATCGCGTTAACCATCATCAATGAAATGAGTTCGATCAAAACATTGAGCGCAATTATCAAAACAACCTCGCAAATCACCCATCAACGCGACCCCGAAACAGGCAGCCATCTCGAGCGCATGTCGCGTTTTAGTCGTCTGATTGCCCAGGCTCTGGCAAAAAAATATGAGCTTGACGATCACTATATTGAACATATTTTCATGTTTGCACCACTACACGATGTTGGCAAAATCGCCATCCCCGACAACATTCTTCTCAAGCCTGGAAAACTTTCCGGCGATGAAATGGAAATCATGAAAACTCATACAATGAAAGGCAAAGAGATAATTGATGACCTGCTCAATAATTTTGCTCTAGTCAATGTCAGTCATACAGAAATTCTGCGAAACATCGCTGCCAGCCACCATGAAAAGATTAATGGTCATGGCTACCCTGAAGGTAAATCAGGCGATGCCGTACCCCTTGAAGCTCGTATCATTGCCGTTGCAGATATTTTTGACGCACTCACCAACGAACGCACCTACAAAAAGGCCTGGAGCAATGATGCCGCATTTACCGCACTGAAAGAAATGGCCGGAGAAGAACTGGATGAAGATTGTGTTAATGCACTCATCCAACAGCGCAAAGAAGTTGAAGAAATACAACGACTATTCAAAGAAGAGAATTCAGTATAGAACACGCCATAACGGCTTAAACTGATGCTCGGTTTAAATTACAATCTCGGTAACAGGATTAATGATCATTCATATAGCCCACGTCTATTTTGCTACCGCTTTCTTCTCACCGCAACGGCTGCACTGATATAACGTCACCAATTTTCCCTGTTTCACATCAAACTGTTTTTCATGGACAATTACCCATCTGTGAAAACCGCTTTTACACAGCGATTTACCTTTATGTTTTTCGCTCAGTTTTGGCTTTTTAAATTTGACCACATCACCCATGGATTCACTGCCTTTTCCATTGTCTTACTCGCTACTCTACCTCATTCAGCCGCCATCTAAATAATCAAAGGCAAATATACTTATACGCAAGCCACGCATCATTTAAAGCAGATACTTGACCTTAGCCCAACATGTAGTTATAAAAATAGCGGGACACCGATTTTTTCGGGATGTTACCTAACAAACCAGAGGGAGACTCTAGACAATGAAAATTAGAAAAGAAGTACTCGCAGCAGCACTCTTCACTATTGGTTCATCTAGCGCAATGGCGGCCAACGTTGGTTCATGCGGTTGGGGCTCTAAGGTATTTGATGGTCAATCAGGCATGGGCCCTCAAGTACTCGCAGTCACTACCAACGGTACATCTGGCAACCAAACCTTTGGCATCAGCTCAGGCACCTCCGGCTGCACACAAGACGGTACCGTGAGTTCTACCTGGCAGACAGCCATGTTCATTGACGGCAACAAAAATGCCCTGGCTCGCAACACTGCCGCGGGGCAAGGCGAAAGCCTGCAAGCATTGGCCAAGCTGATTGGTATTGAGACCCAGGACAAGGACGCCTTTGGCCGTCTGGTCCAGGAAAACTTTGCTCGCATCTTCCCCAGCAGTGATGTCACCGCAGCCGAGATCCAGACCTCTCTGCGTGAAGTCGTTGCTGCCGATGCTCAACTGGGTAAATACGCTACAGCCATCTAAAACATCACTAGGTAGCTGACACACCATGCCTGGTGGCAAAACCACCGGGCATGTTTTTTATCTGGCATTGTAAAACTTGATATTCATTACTCTGTTTCGCCAAGAGACATCCGGGACATTTCATATCGATGGTGGTGGTTAGACTTCGGCAATTTATTCTCACTCTATTTCTGCTTGCAGCAACAAACCTGATCATTGCGCCGAGCGCACAAGCCACAAACCAAGACTATCTTGCCTACCTCATTCAGCAAGCGCAGGACAAGCAACTGCAACAGCGTCCGGAGTGGCGCAAGCTGCTGCATTACAAGGCTGGGCTACTGCCTAACAGCTTCAAAAGCCAGGTCGACGCGCCTGAGTTTTTCCTTGCCGAGCGCGGCAAGACCGACCCGCAGGCTGAGCTTGAGGCAACCCTGGCAGCCTTTTTCCAAGCCTTGCCGAGGGACCGTGACCTGCAACACCTAAACCCGCAATGCCGCTTTGTGGCTCGTTATCAGTGGCTCAGCCAACAACTGAATTTTGATCCTACTCGCCTGCCCAAATATGACTGCTGGCGTTTTGATGAATGGATGGCGGCACTTAATCCACAGGGACTGACGTTAATCTTTCCCACCGCCTATATCAACAGCCCCGCATCGATGTTTGGCCACACCCTAATCCGCGTCGATGCCCACGATCAGAATGAACAGACCCGGCTCTTGGCCTACGCCATTAATTTCGGTGCCGACACCGGCAATGACGGCGGCCTGGCCTATGCAGTCAAAGGTTTACTAGGCGGTTATCCCGGTGGCTTCTCCGTGCAACCCTACTACCTCAAGGTACGCGAATATAGCGACATGGAAAATCGCGACATCTGGGAATATCAACTCAACCTAACTGAAACAGAGGTTCATACCATGTTACTGCACGCCTGGGAATTGCGCGGCATCTGGTTTGATTACTTTTTCTTCGATGAAAACTGTTCCTACCACCTGTTATCACTGATAGAAACATCCCGGCCAGAGCTGCAACTAACTGATCAGTTTGGTGCTTGGGCCATTCCATCTGACACGGTCAGGGTGCTGGATGAAGCCGGTTTGATCAAACAGACGCACTACCGCCCTTCGCGTCATGCGGTGCTGCAACAGCGCATGGCCAATCTACCGACCAATCAGATCCATGCCATACAACAATTAGCCCAAGCCAAACTGGCACCTAATAATGATCTCATCACCAACATGCCTACGGCGATGCAAGCTGAAACACTGGAATTGGCACATGAATATGCCGACTATCATCAAGATGATAACCAACAACAGCTGCATCAACTGTTACAGGCGCGCAGCCGACTGAACATCATCAGCCCCAACATCACCGTACCTGGAGGCACACGCCCAGAACAGGGCCACGGCACCGGCCGCAGCTCTTTGAGTCTTGGCCGTGAAGACCGACGCAACTACCAGGAGCTACAACTACGCCCTGCCTACCACGACCTGCTCGACCCGGCCCCAGGTTATGCCAACGGCGCCCAGATTGCCTTTTTCAGTCTGGGGCTGCGGTATGACAACGATGCCGACACCGCTCGTCTACAATATTTCACCCCGGTGGACATTGTCTCGCTAACGCCGGTATCGGACATCAGCCGCCCGATCTCATGGCAATTTGATTTTGGCCTGCGTCGCAAACATGGCCAAGACCGCAACCGCATGATCTCAAGCATTAATGGTGGCGCTGGCCAAAGCTGGTCACTAGGCAAAAACGGCGTTGCCTACACCCTGCTTAACTTAGGTATAGATATCAGCGAACAAGCACTGCGCAAGGGTTATGCCGCTGGCATTGGTGGTTCTGCCGGACTACTAATTGAACAAGGCGTCAACTGGAGCGCACACCTGTTCGCCAAAACTATCAACTACTCTGCCGGTAACAAGCACAACGAAAAAAACATTGGCCTGGAACAGCGCTACACCACCAGCAAATCAGACACCATCAGAATGCAGTGGACACGTCAGCGCCAACTGGGTAATGCATTCAGCAACTTTAATATCAGTTGGCAGCATTTTTTCTAATGCGCAAGTATGGCTTCATCGGCATCGTCTTGATTAGTCTGTTGCAGCTGGGCTGCAGCAATATGTTTTTCATCCCGATGTCACAACATGTGCGCACGCCAACCGACATCGGTCTCGACTATCGTGATATCAACTTTGAATCAAGCGATGGCACGCCCTTACATGGCTGGTTTCTACCAGCCAAGGGTAAAGCACGCGGCTCGATCCTGTTCCTGCATGGCAATGCCGAAAACATCAGCACCCACATTGGCAGTGTCCATTGGCTGCCCGAGGCGGATTATAACGTCTTGCTGTTTGATTATCGCGGTTATGGCAAATCGGGCGGTGTAGCGGAACTGCATGGCGTGATTCGTGATGCCGAAGCGGCCATCAAACAAATGGTAGAAATGGACGAGACCAACGGCCTACCTGTGATTGTATATGGCCAGAGTATCGGCGCCGCCATCGCCATTTATACCATTGCTCATAGTCTTTATCGCGACCAGATTGACGCCGCGATCATAGAAAGTGGCTTTAGCAGTTATCGTCAGATTGTGAGAGAAAAGCTGGCCAGCTTCTGGCTCACCTGGCCATTACAGTATCCCCTGTCCTGGACAGTTTCGGATGACTACAAACCAATCGATGCTATTCCGCTGATCGCACCGATCCCACTATTATTGGTCTATAGTGAGGAAGATTTCATCATTCCGCCACATCACGGCCAACAACTGTTTGATGCTGCCAATCAACCCAAACAGCTCTGGCTGGTACCCAATGGCCGCCACATCAGTGTTTTTGCCCGCCCAGAGCAACGACTACGTCTACTGGATTATCTCAACTCAATCAGCAAGCAATAAAAAAGGCCAACCTTTTCAGGTCGACCTTCATCAACAAAAAAACTGTTTATTCAGTACGACTGGTCACTTCCAGAAGGTGATAACCAAACTGTGTCTGCACCGGGCCTTGCACTTCATTCAAAGGTGCTGAAAAAACCACCTTATCAAACTCAGGCACCATCATGCCTGGCCCAAACTCACCCAGATCACCACCTTGCTGTCCTGAAGGACATTTTGAGTGCTGTTTGGCCTGATCAGCGAAATCTGCACCGCTTTCGATCTGTGTCTTGATTTCATTACATTGCTCTTCAGTTTCTACCAGTAAATGTCTTGCTGTTGCTTTTGCCACAATGGTTCTCCAATTAAAGTTTATTTTGTCTATTTATCCGCTGGATATTGATTATATATCGCAACTACCGCACCCACATTATCGAGAAAGATATCAACCAGGACCGGATCAATGTGTTTGCCACGTTGATTCGTAATCCACTAAACGACCTCCTCTACAGGTCATGAACTCTTGTAGACACGCTCTGAACAAAGCACATCAAAGACATCGGCTACCCCAATTATACGGCCAAAAATATGAATGTCTTCCCCCTTTAGTGCTCGAGGGCATCCTGTTCCATCCCATTTCTCATGGTGCCGATATGCAACTATCCCTGCCCCCTATCAAAATATCACGCTGAGAATGCTTCGGCATTTCATAACCAATCTGGAGCTGCTTTTTCACCACCTTGTACTCTTCTTCCTCCAGTAAACCAGGTTTGAATAAAATCGCATCTGCCACAACCAACTTGTCTATATCATTCATATGACGTAACGAAAGAAATGACTGCGGCCAGGACACCTTTGATCCAAGACACATAAGGAGCCTGTAAATAATTCTGTGTAACTGCACATAAGCAGAACTAAAACGTTGCAAAAACAATATCGCGCAACAACAAGCTACCAACAGTCTTTTATGCCTTACAAAACCTAAAGCCGACCCCCAACCCCACTTTACAAACAAGCCTTAGATAGATCACATGCCCCATCAAACAACTCTACATCCCAGTTGGATTCTAAATCCGACATATTACGCCGCAACCTGATCATCCCAGTACCAACGCTAACAGCTCTTATTTTGCCCACCACATCATTAATCATTTTTTCAACATCTCGCTCTCTTTTTTTCTTTGTTTTGGCGACCTTAATTTGTGCAGTGGAATACCCATTTTCTGTAAAATAGGAAATCCTAGCCACATCATCTTGTGATGGTCTTTTTTTAACCCCACGATTATATGGCGTTAGAATTGCGAGAGGATTATCTTCGAGCATCGTTGCCCACACATCATCACAATGTGCGTTTTCTGAGCCGTGATGCGGTATTTTAAAAACAGATGATTTTACCTGAGGCCGAGCCTGGGAAGAGACAATCATCGACCAACCAGTAAGTGGGTTACCGGTTTCTTCTAAATCTCCCCCTAGCAAAATTGAATGTTCACCAACCTCTACCAATGTTGCAATTGACACATGATTGGGATCCTGAGGTACAGCCCGTCGTTTTGTCTCTTTTACACTTGGCATCAAATTTGTTAGCTCCACATAGAACTTTTCCAATTGCTCATCTGAAGGAGATAGCGTCCAAACCCGACACACCCTCCCATGCCCACTCATCTCTTCAGGCACTTGGTACACAACCCTATCAGCTAACGCTTTAATTGGAGGGAAAACAGAGCTTCTTTCTTCTAGGATTTTATATATATTACGAATTTCACGAACACCTGGGCCACCAGCTACATTTTTTTGGCCCTCATACTTAAGCACGGCCGCTACAAACTCACTTTCACATAAAGCCACCGAACAACAAAAACGTGCATCACTGCAACACTCTAAGACTTCGCTCAACCCTCTAATGTGATCATCGTGCCAATGGGTAGCCACGACTAGTTTCACAGCCTTGCGAGGATCAACCCCAATACGTTCCAGATACGCAATTGCGGCAGGCTGTGACGTATGACTATCTATACATGAGTCAACGACAACCCAGTTCCCTGCCCCCAAGTGAATAAGCTGACACTCCCCTAGCCCAGGCCCCAATAAAGTGACTTCTAATTCTGTATCTAATGGTGCAGTCAGAGCCATTGTATTTTAGACGAAATTTCTTTGGCCTCCTCCTCGGCCTTTACTAACTCCTTTTCGGTCCACTGCGGCAACTGTCTAAAGACCACCTGTGAAAAGCGTCTACGACTCCCTCCTGGAAGCTTCTGATATCCGATTATCCATCTAAATACACCACCTGGCTTCAACAGTTTTTTATCATCATCTGACACATCTGCGATTGGGAAGTCGGCCTCCTCATCTTCATGCTCATCACACCTTGTTTTGTCTACAAGCCTCGCTGTAAATGTTTCAGCCCCAACATCAACGACATAACCTTCCCATTCATTTTTTACTTGCACACTAGGCTTAGGAGAATGACTCCTTGGCACATAAACAGGCAAGTCTATATCCCTTTTAACCTGTCCCACATTTGCTTCTTGGTATTCTTGCCCTGTTAAACTTGTAACATCGCTGGATTTTCTTGAGAAAGGTAGCTGACCAGCGACACTCAACACAATTTCCGGCATAGACTTAAAGCCACCTACAGTATCCTCGCTATCATGCGAAAACGCAGATACCCCAGTATCTTTACGCAAGGCACTCATATCAAATCCATTATTTGCTGAATAATCCACTCAGAGCGTCGAATCGACTCTTCAAAACCACCTTCAAGCATAGTCACTACCGGTTCTGCACCCGAAACAGAATCAAGCTCCTTTAACTGGAAATGGTCATTTACTTCCATATATATTCCAAATGCTGAATGCATTGACGGTTCAATTTTTGCTCTAGTCCATCCCTCTTCACGCCCATCGTCAACTACAGTTTGCTGCATAGTTAAACTGCGCATCCCACCTCGAGCAGGACCATTACCCTTTTCTAAATCTGCTGCCCAATCGCCCCATGGTTGCTTTGGCGCAAGAACATTTCCTATCTTATCTCGAGCCTCATCAGACCCAGCGTCAAATGAAACCACTCTGTTTATTCCTAACATCGTCACCGGAGTATGAACTAGAAATTCCTTAAAAGTACGAACAGCCAAATCTGAAATTCTTATAAAAGGAGCGTCTTCTGAATCAATTACAAAACGTGTTGGCTCAACACGAATACTGCACCAATCAAGCTTAAATAGTGTTAATTCTTTATGAATTACTTCAATTTCTGCCGCTTCTGCTTCCGTTTCTGATATCAAACCATTCTTTGCAAACCAACCCGGCCTAAAAATAAGGGAGTTCATACTCCCGACAAGCACAATACTCACACTGCTTTTTTCTGGTGTTATTTTCATAATTTAATAAATCACATTCGACACAGTAGATGAATATATCGTCCAGAGAGCTCTTTTTTCAAATTTAAAGCCTGCTCTATACCAAGACTACCTAGAATCAATAATACAAAAAGTCTTCTCAAAGCGTTTAATGTACCTTATTAACCATCAATAAGGTACATGGGGCCACAATCAGCTAAGACTTTGGAATTCACAGAGGCGGGGGCTATTTGAAACAAATTTGAACTACTGACCTACCAAAAACATTTACAGGTAAATCGGGATGAACAATATGTCTACATTGTGACTACACAAATAAATAAGGACCTAGCCCCGAAGGGCTAAGTCCTTGAATAGAGTGGAGCTGACGATAAGATTCGAACTTACGACCGGCTGATTACAAATCAGCTGCTCTACCAGCTGAGCTACGTCAGCAACACGAGGCCAGATTCTACCCGAACTTAAACAGAAATACCACTACCCACATTTGCGCCGCAGTTGTTTTATTTTCGGGTAGTCCGCAGTGGCCTCTTGCCACAACCGATCGGGCAACTGTGTCAAATCCATCAATTCCAAGTCAAGCCAGTATTGTGGTTGAGTACGAAACAAGGGCTCAACTTTTGCCTCATAACCCAGCTGCGCTAGGAGGTTCTGTCGCTCTCTTGCCAGATTCCTTGTTTTATAGACACCCACTGAGATGGCATTGGCCTTGCTGCCTTCTGAAATAATCATGGCATCACTAACATCACTCTCTTGCATCTGCCGCAGTGCTTCGCGTGCCAGCTGCGGGGAGGCCATAGGCGTAATATAGAGCCAGTAACCGACCTGCTTACGCAGTGCCTCTGAGCGCTCGCGGGTGATGATGGCTGAACGCCTAAACAACTGTGACACGTTCTTGATATCACTGATCAATAAAAATGGGCCAACGCTGTAGCAGGCCATCGCCGTTGATTTTGAGTTCACGACTGACTTAGGTACGGGGCTGGGAGTGGGCGCCACTTTGGCCGCAGTTGTTGGCTGGGCAGTAACGATACTCACGTCAGACTGAGAGGTGTTTTTTGCTGCCGACTGCTTGGCCTTGTCCAGCGCTTCCTTCTCGGCCAGTAAAACCAAGTTCGGGCCATCGAAAGGGAAACGCTCTACCGCCTGTTCAGTTTGCTTTGGTTTATTTAACTGTAGCGCTAATAATATGCCATTTAGCAATAACAGCGAGATTGCTACCCACTTCATTCACAAACGCCTTCTAGTATTTGCATCCCCAGCAAGACCAGGTCCGGAACATACTGGCTTTTTATTGTCAGCTCGGCCCGTACCACTTCCGCGTCGCCGCCACTGATTATAACGGATGGCCTGGCCCCTGTTTGTTTCTCGACCCTGGTCAGCAGATGTTCTATTGCGCCTGCCACAGCATAAAGACCACCATTTGCAATTCCGCTCGATGTATCGCTGCCAAGCAGTGCCGGTTTAACCTTTGTCAGAGTACTCAGACCTTGCTGAATAGCAGATGATTTTTGCTGCAGGCTCTGCCGCATTAGTCTCAAGCCTGGCACGATTATTCCGCCAAGGTGTTGCCCATGTGCAGACAAGATATCTACCGTTACTGCAGTGCCCGCATCAATCACTACCACATCAGCTGACGACAAATCCCTTGCGGCAATTAGAGCAAGCCAACGATCGACACCAAATTTACTGGCATCAGGATAGGCAAGTGCAATCTTCTTGCAGTCCGGATCAACCACAACAAATTCCACCTCAAGCTGCCACTGCCCTTGCACCCAGTCATTGAGCACTTGGGCATAGACCTCACCAGCAACATTAGCAGCAATGACTCGTACAGGTGGCTCAACCACTAGCCAAGCTTGATTTATCTCGGCAGGCACCGCACCAGCGTACTCGGCAGCACCGTGAGCAAACAGTTTACCCGCATGACTAAGAGCCCACTTGATACGGCTGTTACCTATATCTATCAGTAAATCCGCCATTAACCCTGCAGCCTCAAACTTACTTCGCCAGAGTGAAACTGGCGCAGCCCCGACGTAGTTTCAAGCAGGATTGCGCCATTACCGTCCACCCCTCTGGCGTAGCCTGTGATTGCCTCCATACCCTGCTGAATAACAACAGGCTTGCCGGCATAAGCATCTGCCGCCATCCACTCATCCAGAAACGGCGCCAAACCGGTGCGCTGAAATTGTTCAGCAATCAGCAACAGCTCGCTGAGCAATACCCCGGCAATCTTGTTGCGTGAAATGGGTTGTTCGGCAATATGCTGCAAGTCCACCCATGGTTGATCGATCTCAGTCGAACTCTCAGCGTTTGCCATATCCACATTTAAGCCTAGGCCAATCACCACATGATAAGGACCAGCGCTCTCACCACGCATTTCCAGCAAAATGCCGGCCAGCTTGCAACCCTGCCATAAAATATCATTAGGCCATTTAAGGCTGACACCCTCTACCCCTAACGCCCTAAGTGCTCTGATAACGCCCACACCCATTACCAAACCCAGACCCGATAGCAAGTCAGGCGTCATTTCAAAACGCCAGTAGAATGACATGTAAATATTTCTAGCAAAGGGTGACACCCACGGTCGACCACGTCGGCCACGGCCAGCAGTTTGTCGTTCGGCCATGCAGGCATGGCCATTTTCAAGCCCTTGGCCTAGCTTATCCATCAAATAGCGGTTGCTGGAATCAATTTCAGGATACAGCTCTATCACTGGTGCCAGCGGCGCACCAGCCACCGACATTGCGGCATGAATGGCGTCTCTCTCAAGCAGTTCCAGCGGCTCAGCCAAGCGGTAACCCTTACCACTGACGGAATAACAATCCACCCCAAGCTGCGACAGACCTTGCACCTGCTTCCAGACGGCCGTACGACTCACTCCTAGCTCCGCACCCAGCTTTTCACCTGAATGGAAGCGACCATCGGCAAGGATATTCAGGAGTTTCAGTTTTGTACTCATCGCGGTATTTTACAGTGACTTAACAATATTTACATGAGGGTGACATTTCGCGCGAATATGTACATAACAGATATATTGCACACCTATTAGATGGTTGTAAGCAATTCTGGCAGGCAATAAAAAAGCCGGTGACAAAACAGCCACCGGCTTCTTATTTCAAACAAACAATACCCTAGAGTTCGTCTGCGTGCTTGGCCAGGTATGAGGCAACACCTCCGGCATCTGGAGTCATGCCATCATCACCCTTGTTCCAACCAGCAGGACAGACTTCACCGTGCTCCTCATGAAACTGAAGCGCATCAACCAGACGAACCATCTCATCAACGTTACGACCCAGCGGCAAGTTATTTACTTGCTGACTTTGAACAATACCAGCTTTATCAATCAGGAATGAGCCACGCAATGCCACACCAGCTTCTGGATGCTCAACGTCATAGGCTTCCATGATTTCTTGTTTTGTATCCGCAACCAGAGCAAATTTTACTGGGCCGATACCGCCATTGGCTGGAGTAGTATTACGCCACGCATAGTGAGTAAATTGGGAATCGATAGAAACACCAACAACTTCTACGCCACGCTTCTTTAATTCATCTACACGATGATCGTGAGCCAGGATTTCTGATGGGCAGACGAAAGTAAAATCGAGTGGATAGAAAAACAAAACAACATATTTGCCTTTCAGATCAGAAAGTTTGAATGCTTCATTAATGCTTCCATCAGCCATGACGGCTGCGGCAGTAAAATCAGGGGCTGGACGCCCTACGAGTACGCTCATTTATTCGCTCCTTAAATAATGGGGTTACAATGAAAACAAGAATAATTCTAAATAAATAATTTCGTCTAACTTTACACTTTTCTGAAAAACAAATCAACCTGACAAATATACTATGGTATTCGCTTGATTAGGATAAACGGCAATGAATCCAGATACAATTGCGACCATGTCGATAGGTAATCATTATAATGGGCGCTTCGCACCCTCGCCAACAGGGCCTTTGCACTTTGGCTCACTGGTTGCCGCCGTTGGCAGCTACCTTCAGGCACGCACAAATCAGGGTAATTGGTATCTTCGCATAGAAGATCTTGACCCACCAAGGGAAATAGCCGGCGCCACCAATGAGATACTCCAGACGCTTGAATACTACGGCCTGCAGTGGGACGGCGACATCCTATATCAAAGTCAACGTAATGATATCTACCTAGCGGCCCTGGAACAGCTTACCCGGCAAGGTTACGCCTATCCCTGTGGCTGCTCCCGCAAGCAGGTCCTAGATAATGCTATCAGCGGCCGCTATGGCCCTATTTACCAAGGTTGCTGTCGTCAAGGGCTAGGCAAAGACAAGCTGCCTCGCGCGCTCCGAGTACTCACACATGATTCAGCAATCGCCTTTGTAGACTCGCTGCGTGGTCCTTTCAAACAAAAACTCGAATCAGAAGTAGGCGACTTTGTTATAAGACGTGCAGACAAGCTGTTTGCCTATCAACTGGCGGTGGTTGTTGATGATGCGGCGCAAAACATAACCGAAGTGGTGCGCGGTGCCGATTTGCTCGACAATACTCCTCGCCAGATCCATTTACAAAAACTATTCAACTGGTCTACACCTAACTACATGCACTTGCCCGTCGCACTAAATCATAACGGTCAGAAGCTCAGCAAACAAACCGGCGCACCAAAGATAGGCGGCCTTCGACCGCAAACGGTTTTATTTGAAGTGCTACGTTTTCTCAACCAGAACCCAACCCGTGAGATTATTGACTGCAATTTGGACAGTTTTTGGCGGTGGGCAATCCAGAACTGGCAACCAGAAAAGATCCCTGCAAGAGACCAACATTCACCAGACTTAGCCTTATGATTTTAACCAAGCCTTTCTATTAGCCATAATCTCTGCATCAACATTCTCGCTTAACCGCAAATCAATGGTATCCAGCGCAGGCGGTTGTAATTCGAGTTTAAACGACATCAGCTCATCACGCCTGAATAGGTGGATATCCACTACCTCGCCTGGGCGGTACTGTTGTAATAAGGTTTCTAGGTTATCTTTAGCGACTTTTAGTCCATCAATAGCAACTAATACATCGCCTGCCGCCAAACCAACTTTTATAGCCGCACCATCGTCAAAAACATTGGCTATTTTGAGAGAATCCTTGTCAACAATAGTTCGAACCCCAAGCTCAGCCCGCTGCAGCAAATCCTGACAAGACTTTTGACTCGACTTGCCACCCTTGTCATTACTTGACTCTGTCGGCCGCAAAACAAACTCAATCCCAACACTCTGCAGTAGTTCGGCTAAAGGTGGATCATCTGTTCCATAGAGATATTTTTGAAAAAACTCAGTTAGGTCAGCTCCAGCAATTTCTTCAGCATGTTGCTCAATCAGTCCTTCAGGTACTCCCTGTCCACTTTTCCCATATTTCAACCACAGTAACGACATCAGGTCATCGAGCGATTTTTTGTAATTAGTCAATTTACATATTGTTAAATCAAGTGCCAGAGCGATCAAACTTCCCTTGGTGTAATAACTAACAATCGCATTCGGGGCATTTTCATCCTGACGATAAAACTTGGTCCAGGCTTCAAAACTTGAATCTGCGACAGATTGTTTGAAGCGGCCCTTGCCACGCCAAACACGTGTCATCGTCTGTGCCAATAGTGTCAAATAATCCTGTACACCTATGCATCCACTGCGTACCAGGACAAGGTCATCAAAATATGAGGTGATACCTTCGAACGCCCATAATTGACGTGTATAGCTTTCCGCCTCCAACATGTAGGGCGTAAATGCTTCAGGTTTTATACGTTTAATATTCCAAGTATGAAAATACTCATGGCTACACAGACCTAGGAATGTCTGATATTCGGGGCTTACTGTACTATCACCAAATATCGGCAGATCTTTGCGACTAACAAGCAGGCTCGTCGAGGATCGATGCTCTAAGCCTCCATAACCATCACCCACAACCATTATCTGAAATAGATATTTTTCCATTTTCGGCAGCTCACCGAAGAAATCCACATGCGTCTGGCAGATATTGTTTAAATCTATGCAGACCCTATCAAGGTCCGCCCGATGCTTACCAGTAAACACCACCTCATGCCTTACGCCGGCAACATCAAAACTTGCCATACTGAAATCGGCCATTTCTACCGGATGATCAATCAAATCCTCGTAGTCATCAGCAGCATATCGGCCAAAACCATACTCCTTTGCCCCGGCTAGCTTTAGAGTAGTGGCAACACGCCAGTCACCAAGAACAGCATTTACAGGCGCGCAAATTTCAACTCTGCAAGGCTTGTTTTCATGACCATGCACCCGCACAAATACGCTTGTGCCATTAAAGTACCCATGGGTCTGATCTAGATGCGCGGATCGCACTGACAAATCCCAGGCATAGACTTCGTACTCAAGCTCAAGAGAGCCGGCGCAGACATCGGCCTTCCATGATGACTTATCTATTTTTTCAAGCCTGACGGGCTTGCCATCTGAACGGGCATTGATTCTGATAATGTTCTTAGCGAAGTCACGCACCATGTAACTACCAGGGATCCAGGCAGGCAAGGAAAACACTTGCCCATCACTAGCAGGACTATCAATGAAACACTTAACTTTGAATATATGCGCTGCTGGATCGTGCGCGACGATTTGATAATACATAGCTGTAACCTGATTATGTGTTACAGCAGATTGTATCGAAGTTAGAGAATTATATTTCCTTTAAAACCGAAAAGGCCGGCTAGCGCCGGCCTCACAAGAGATCCCCTAGTGTGGTTAGCCGGCCATGCCGAAGCCAACCACCATTAGGATTACGGTAGCCAATACTAATGTTACAA
>Ga0316208_1000074_pt1 | contig 151659 bp, 139 predicted proteins | sample 3monopyrite_MG_FD_204944 | JGI IMG/M metagenome (GOLD analysis project Ga0316208, IMG submission 204944) | Microbial mat bacterial communities from mineral coupon in-situ incubated in ocean water Damariscotta River, Maine, United States -... | ecosystem: Environmental > Aquatic > Marine >... | reverse complement strand
CAAGCTTTTATTTAATAAAAATATTCTCAACGAGTTTTTTACTTTTTAAAAATAAGCCAACACAACTACGGTGAATATTAGACAATACTTATTGTTTGTAGTACTAGGGCAAGCTCCTAGTGTCGGGTGAAAATGGGAATCCAGAGATACTAGGAGCTTGTCCAAGAATAGAAATTTACTGCGAAAAAGTTGAAATTGGACAGTTTTTCACCTAATTCTCGTTAAATAGCCGTACTATTCGCCTCAAATTAGGCAAAAACCTGTCTCAATTTAACTTTCTCTCGCTACAATCGCTATTCTCGGACAAGCTCCTAGATATTGATTTAAAACATAGGAAAATCAAGTATCGAGTTCTAAATTCTGGATGATCCGTATCATCCATGAGGGTTTGCATGAAAATACATTCCAGATGTATTCTTCCAGCGTTCGTGAGGATGACATTATACTGTGTTTTAAGCCTGAACTAAGTGCCATTCGGGCAAAAGCCATTTTTTCATTTTAAGTTCAAAGAATAGTTACAATTTATTGGCAAAACCTTAAAATACATAAATGGATAAAAAAACCAATGAAATCATCAAATTATTGCAAGAAATCAGCCAAGCGAAGGCTGATGCCGATGAACAAAGTAAATTAATCCAGCAATTTCAAGAACAATTTCCCGAGCAAACCGATTGGCTTGAAATGCTCAAACAGGACAACACTGCAGATTCTTTGCCACAACTCCCACGTATTTCTTCCTTCACACTGCTAAAATCCATCGGCACTGGGGCTAATGGGCAAGTTTTTTTGGCCATTGATAAAACTTCCAAGCAACAGGTTGCTATCAAAGTTCCTCATTCGTTTTTAAACCCCGAACAAAAACAGCGATTTCTGCACGAAAGCCAACTGCTCTCGCGCTTATCGCACAGTAATATTGCAAAAATCCTCCAAACAGGGCTCTTGCAAGACCAAGACTTGCCTTATATTGCAATGGAGTTTGTTGAAGGGAAAAATATTCACCAGTATTGCCGAGATAAGGACTTAAATTTCAGGCAAATCATTGAACTGTTCAAACAAGTATTAGAGGCCGTTCAGTATGCGCATCAACGCGGCATTATTCACCGCGATATTAAACCTGATAATATTTTGGTCAACCAAAAAGGCCAAGTTAAATTAGTGGATTTTGGCATTGCCATGCTCTCTGATAACAGCACCCAACATTTAACTCAGTTAACAAGAACGGGTGAAATTGTTGGTACTTTATCCTATATGAGCCCTGAACAAGTCAGTGGTTCAGAGGCCATCGACACACGCACAGATATTTATTCTTTGGGCGTGGTTCTGTACCAACTTTTAGCTAAAAAACTGCCTTTTTCTCTCAATGCCAACCAACTGTTTTCTGCCATCAGTCAAATCATCGAAGACTTGCCCAAAAAACTCAACAAACAAAATTCAGCTATTGATACAGATTTAACCACCATCGTCCACCATGCGATGGAAAAAAATCCAGAACAACGCTATCAATCGGCCAGTGAGTTTAAAAAAGACTTGGAAAATTGGCTAGCAGGAAATTCCATTAATGTCCAACACAACACATTGTGGCACAGCTTAAAACACATGGGACAAAAACACAAAGCCTTGGTTTCTGGAGCCTTACTTGCAATAGTGGGATTAATTACTGGGCTGGTTTTTGCCGTCTCCTTCGCTTTAAAAGAGCAAAAAGCCCGTGAACTAGCGGAAACAAATGCGAAAACAAGTGAAAAAACTGTAGCCTTTATTTCCGAAATTTTCTCCAAGGCCAATCCAGAACGCATCTATGGTGACAAACTCACACTCCTACAAGTGATTGACAACACCAATGTTTCCTTGCTGCAAAACCTCAAAGATGAAGAACAAGTACAAGCCAATATTCGTTTAGTTTTGGCCGATGTTTATGTCAGCTTAGGCAAAGAAGAACAAGCCACAAAGCAACTCAATGAGATAGACGTTCTTTTATCGACACTTGCCAATAGCCCTCATAAAACAGATTTATTGTTTAAAAAAACTTTAATAGAAGTGGATGTTAATATTTACCAAGGTAATTTTGATGAAAACATTAAGATAATAATGCAGGTGTTAAACAAAGAAAAACTCTCACTAAAACAAATCATTCGATTAAAAAACAAACTGGCCTTTAGTTATTCAAAGCTCGGAAAATACCAACAGGCTCAAGCACTGCTTGATGAACTAAAAAAGACCTTCAAATCGCAACAATTTCCGGATGATGACAATTTTGTTTTGGATATCCAAACCTTTTCCCAGATCACATTAGGCGACATGCTAAACTCGCAAGGAAAACATCAACAAGCAAAAGATTTGTATCAAAATCTTGCCGATACACTCAGTGATAAACTGGGTCGCAATAACCCACAAACACTGTCCGCTCTCAACAATCTTGCATTGGCTTTGGCCAATCTTGATCAAGCGCAAGAATCCTTAAAGCTATTAAATGAGATCGTAGATTCCTACAAAGAAACCATCGGCGAGCAGCATCTTTCTACTCTGATTGCACAATCCAATGTCCTTTACGCCATGGTCAAACAAGGTCAACTTGAAGAAGCGGATGATTATTCAGCACAACTCATACAAAAAATGACCCAAGCCATAGGTGCGACACACAACAACACGCTAATTGTAAAAAATATTCGTGCTTATTTGTTAGAAGATTTAGGCCACTTGCAACAAGCTGAAGATATCTACTTAAAATTAATGGATGATTACAAACAACTTAACAACAATGACAACCCTGAATTTATGAATATTCAAAACAATTTGGCCATGCTCTACATCAAACAAGAAAAACTTGAACAAGCACAGTTAATATTTGAAAACTTGATAAATAAGCTAGAAAGCTCTGGTGGCACCGAGAGTTTCTACTATGCCCTGTTCACTGGAAATTACGGCGAACTGTTATTAAAATTAAAACAAAAGAAGAAAGCCAAAAAATATTTGCAGATCAGTTACACACAATTGTCAAAAAACTTGGGAGAAAACCACCAACGCACCCTCAAGGCAAAGAAAAGTTTGCAAAAATTAGCCAACTACGAATAAAATAACAGCATTATGAGTAGTTTAGAAATGCGTATCTTAATATTGTTAATCGGGGCGATAATTTTAGCTCTGATTTACTTTATCGGCCTAAAAAAACAAAAAGCCCGAGAAACTCTCAACGATACATTCATCGAACCGCAGTTAAAGACCCACAATAAACCGCAAAACAACGATGAGATTATCAACCGACCGAATGCCTTGCCCCGCAAAAAGAACAGTCTTAGCGTGGATGAAGCCCATGCAGCCCATCAAGAAGAGCAAAAACGATTTAATAAAGACAAAATTATCACCTTGTTTTTGCACGCCAAACAAGGACAGCAATTTGATTGGCATTTAATCCAAGCCGCTGCCGAACAAGTGGGACTAGAATTTGGCAAAGACAATTTATTCTATCGCTTCAATGGTTTTGGAGACCGAAAAGAACTGATATTTATGGTCGCTAATATGCTTAAACCGGGCATATTTCAACCCGATGTGCGCACCACAGGAATTGTATTAATCATGACCTTGCCTGGAGTGATGTCTGCTTTGGACATGTGGGACAGCATGTTTCCTGTGGGTGAACGAATTGCCGAGATTTTAGGTGGCAAACTGACTGATGAAAATCACAACTTATTTACCCGCCAGCGCATATCTGCCATGCGCGAGGAAATGCGCGATTTTGATCACAAACATACTCTTACAATCTAGAGAATTCCAAACTCATGTCTGCTTCAAACACCGTTGAAAAACTCATTCATCAACTGAATGATTATGCTTACCATTATTATGTCATGGACGATCCTGTAATCAGTGATGCCCAATACGATGCCCTCTACCAACAATTACTCGCACTCGAAAAGCAGCATCCAGAATTAGTCTCCGCCAATTCCCCAACCCAACGCGTCGCCGATCAGCCCTTGGATGGCTTTTTGCAAATCAAACACGAAAAGCCGATGTTATCTCTGGGCAATGTCTTTTCTGCAGAAGAACTTATTGATTTTGACCAACGCCTGCAAGATTTAGCTGAGATTTCCACCATTGAATACTCAGCAGAAGTCAAACTTGATGGCTTAGCCGTCAGCATTGTTTACCTCAAGGGAAAATTACAACAAGCCGCCACACGCGGTGATGGTCGCATCGGTGAGGACATCACCGCTAATATCAAAACTATTAAAGCCATCCCCTTAAGTTTACGCGGCGAAAACATTCCAGACAAAATAGAAGTCCGCGGCGAAGTCATAATGAGCAAGAGCGGCTTTGATGCCTACAACCGACAAGCCGAAATAAAGGGCGAAAAAACTTTTGCCAACCCTCGCAATGCAGCCGCAGGAAGTCTGCGCCAGCTTGATCCGCGCAAAACAGCTAGGCGCCCTTTGTTATTTAATGCTTATGCGATTGGCGTTGTTTCAGGAGAATTGCCCTTCACCACTCACTTTGAATGCCTCAATTGGATTAAATCTCTGGGCATTCCGATTAATGCCCTAAGCCAAGTGGTCAAAGGTGCTCAAGCGTGTCTGCAGTTTTACCAAGAGATAGAAAAAAAACGCGAATCATTGGATTACGACATTGATGGTATTGTTTACAAAGTCAATGATTTAAAGCTGCAAGAAAAACTAGGCTTTGTCACCAAGTCGCCACGCTGGGCCACAGCTCACAAATTCCCCGCTCAAGAAGCCACTACAGTGATTGAGAACATCGAAGTTCAAGTCGGAAGAACCGGCAGCATCACCCCCGTAGCACGACTCAAACCAGTAATTGTAGGCGGTGTCACTGTCACAAATGCCACCTTGCATAACAAAGACGAAATTCGCCGCAAAGATGTCCGAATCGGAGATTCCGTTTTTGTCCGCCGTGCAGGTGATGTCATTCCTGAGGTGGTTAAAGTCATCCTACAAAAACGACCAGACAAGTCTGAGCCATTCACCATGCCCACCGAATGTCCGGTCTGTCAAACTCCCCTGCAAAAGATAGAAGGAGAAGTGGTACTGCGCTGTCCAGCAGGACTCTTTTGTGACGCCCAACGCAAACAAGCCATCATTCATTTTGTCTCCAGAAAAGCCATGGACATCGATGGGTTGGGTGACAAATTAGTCGAATTAATGGTAGATAAAGGCTTAATCAAAACACCTGCCGATTTGTACCAACTGCAACAGCAAGACCTTGTTCACCTAGAACGCATGGGCGAGAAATCTGCAAAAAATGTCATCCAGGCCATCAAAAAATCAAAACACTGTACCTTGGATAAATTCATCTACGCTCTGGGCATTCGCGAAGTCGGAGAAGCCACAGCACTGACCCTAGCTCAGCAACTAAAAACCCTAGAAGCGATACAAACAAGCCAATCAGAATCCCTGCAACAACTGCCTGACATTGGTCCCATTGTTGCCAAGCGTATCACTCAATTTTTTGCTGAACCGCACAATCTTGCCGTCATTGAACAACTGATAGAATCTGGAATCACTTGGGATGCAATAAAAACTCCAAGCGCCGATGAACAACCTTTGCTTAACAAAACCATCGTCCTCACAGGTTCACTCTCACACTTTACCCGCGCCACAGCCAAAGACAAACTCATTAAACTCGGCGCCAAAGTAGCTGGTTCCGTCTCCAAAAATACCGATATCCTTGTTGCTGGAGCAAAAGCAGGTTCTAAGCTCACTAAAGCCGAAAAATTAGGCATCGAGGTTCGTGATGAAACGTGGTTGATGGAGTTGTAGATGACAAACAACTCTACAAAGTACAAAATGCAGGCATGCACACCTCCACCCTTTTTATTTACATTAATGAATTCAACTGATTAACTTATCATCTGCACGGCAACATGCTCATGTCAAATAGCTTTTTATTCGCTTTATCGACCAGCCATCAGAAAACATAAGCAACCGCCCTTTATGCCTCGCTCTGCGTGGTAGCGAATATCAAGCACAGAAGTCGATTTAAACCATGGATCCCTACGCAGAGCGTGGATACGAGAGTGAAAAAAATTCAACAACAACAATGTGCCTCTGTACTTTAGTTAGCAGTTCAATAGCAATGGTCAGCTGTTATAAGAATCAAAAGACAAAGGCATCGTGCAAAAATGGTCACGAGAAACCATCTGATTAAACAACAAACCCATCGCTCAAGTTCGAACAACCTATGGAAATAATCCATCGGCCAGGAGCTTGTCCGAGAATAGGAACCGTAATGAAGGAAAGCTGTATTTAGGGCGATTTTTCGCTTTTTTGAGGAGAATAGTCACCCTATTTGACGAGTAAAAGCGGAAAATGGCGCAAAAATCCTTCTGGAAAGGATTTTCATGTTAACCCACATGGAAGTGGGCAAGTATCACGATGATACGCGTAAATCCAGCTTTTCTGCAGTAGATTTTCTATTCTCGGACAAGCTCCTAGTCGTTACAATCCGAATATTTAACCAAGCTTTGACGCGTTCGATTGACCGTTAGTTTGGTCACATCAGGTCGCGAATAATGACCAACAACATCAAAGTTGTGGCGCTCTTGCAATACCTTATTAAAATCGATAGTTTCTATTATTAGACCTTCGTCGTTGAGTACGGGAGGGACGAGCCATTTCCCATCGGGACCAGCAATACAGGAACCGCCATTAGCCATAACATCTGGTGCAGATTCGATCAAGCTAGAATAATGCGGTGTTTCAGTTGGAAAGTCAGCTTTGTTCATGAGACTAGAGACTGAAACAACAAAGGAACGTCCTTCTTTGGCTAAAAACCGAGTGATTTCTTGGGTATTGGCCTCAGATCCAGGCCAAACGGCGATGTGTAAGTTTTCACCAAGACCATAAAGTGCTGTTCGTGACAATGGCATCCAGTTTTCCCAGCAATTCAAGCCGCCTACAGTGAAGTCCTTAAGCGGATGTACTTGCAAACCATGACCATCACCGATAGACCAGCACAGACGTTCTTCATAAGTCGGTTGTAATTTTCTGTGCACCGATTGAATCTTGCCTTGTGCATCAATGTAAAGCAAAGAGCAATACAAGCTATGATTGCCACGGTTGGCAGCACGTTCGATGATACCTAAATAGATAGCTATACCGTGTTGTTTTGCCAAGAGGCAAATTTCATCGAGGTCACCTTGTTCGATTTGTACTGCATTTTTAATATAATGAGCATGCAATTCCTTTTGGTAAGAAGATTCAAATTCAGAGCCATTGGTAAAAGACAGCCAAAAAGGATACCCCGGAATTAATCCCTCGCCAAAAACAATGAGTTCGCAGCCCTTATTTCCAGCTTCGTTGATGCTGTCCTTTACCTTGCTAATTGTTTGTTGTTTGTTCAGCCATACGGGTGAAATTTGCGCCATGGCGATAGTCAGTTTCTCAGTATTCATAATGTTCTCAAAATTGAAATTTGGCTACTGCATAATCTTTTAAAACAAAAGAGAAGCAGCAAATAAAACGCTAGTAAAAGCGATAAGCAGTATAAACAGGTAAATAAATGACAGTAGTGAAAATTTCACCACGGTCATAAAATAGGATTGTCGATAGACCTTTTTCATGGATAAAAACAAATAGAGTGCTGCTGCAATGAATAAGGTTATGTAAACCCAGCTACTCAATTCAAAAGGAATCAGAAGGCTGATGCAAGCCACAAAATACAACAGCGATCGAATGTTTAATTGAAAAATAAAATGTTCGACATATTTCTTCTTGCTTGAAAAATAAAAGAGTTTAAAGGCCAAGGCAAACATGAGTATCTCTAACAGTGAGACCCAAGTTAGATTTTGAAATAAAAACCGGCCAAAGGCTTTTGCATCTTGGTTGAACTTTATTAATTGAGTGAAAATTATTTTTTCAATTTTGGATTCGATTTTGTATTTTTCTATAAGCTCAGAAGTTGACAGAGTACTGATATCTGTTAGTTTAATGGAATACGTCTTTTCAAAGAACAATTTCAGTTCCAGGGTCTCTTCTGAGTTTTTGCTATGAATAGTTTTAATAAGCTCTAAAGATTCCAATTGTTTAATGGCTTGATTGAATTGCTTGAGTTCATCGTTTAGAGAGGCAAGTTGTTTGTTGTATTTGTTGATTTTCTTAACCTTGGGCTCTTTTTTGACTTGTTCTATGCTTATTTTAGACTGTTTGCTTGTGATTTTTTGAGTTGTGAGTTTGCTAAGACGTAGGATTTCGTGCTTCAAATTATCAAATATAGTTTGCAATTTCAAATAAGAATAACTTTGTTCAAGTAAGCTGTATTCCTGCTTTACGCTAGTCAAGTTGTCCGTGTTTTTGTCGGTAGTATTGTCATTAAAGGACATTTGATCAAGTCCCTGATAGGAGAGTAGTGCAAAAAAAGCCAACATTAAAAAGATATACAGTCGAATAGGAGCGAGGTAGGAAACTCTGCGATTAGCAATGTATTCCTGAGTTAAAAACCCAGGGATAAAAAGTCCCCGAATAGAACTCAATGTTTTGGAATCATAATTGATAAGATTGGCAAAAAAATCAGCCATCATTGACCAAACACTTAATATTCTGAGTTTTGTTTTTTGGCCGCAGTATTGGCAATATTTTGCCTCGATAGCATTGAATTGTTGGCAGTTAGGACATTGTATTTGTTCGTTGGAATTTTCACTCATGAATGGAAACCATGTTTCTTCCTAGGTTTTTTGATCGGTACAAGGCTTTGTCTGCAAGGTCAATTAACTCATAGACTTCTTCGCTATGTGTCGGTGGTGATGAAGAGCTTGAAATGCCAATTGAAATGCTTACTTTGGCTTGTTTGTCTTCGACCCGTTTACGAATATTCTCGGCAATTTCGACAGTCTCATTTAAGCTCATATCTTGGATAAGAGTGATGAATTCCTCACCACCGTAGCGAGCAATAATGGCTTGATTGGTCTCTATTTCTTGCAGTAAAATGTTTGCTAAAGACTTGAGGAGCTCATCGCCAGCTAGGTGTCCGTTTTTATCGTTGTATTTTTTAAAATGATCCATGTCAAACATAATGACAGTAAGCGAGTGAATTTGTTGTTCTGCTATTTTGTTTATGTAATCCTCTAAGTAATTGCGGTTTGATAAACCCGTCAATCCGTCTTTTAGCGCCATTTTATGCAAGTGTTTGTTCAGTGACTTCAATTCAGAAGTTTTTTTATTAATAATAGTTTTCAGTTGTTTTTCTTGCAGTGCGTATTTCTTTTCGCGCCATTTAAGGATGAAAAAGATTAATAGAGCGATAAAGGAAACAAACAATAAGAGCCAAACAAATTTCATAAAATCACTTAAGTACCAATATGGCGTGACCGTAAACACATAAGGCTTACCAGTATAAGTTGAACCATGAGAGTCTTGAGCTTGAAATTCAAAGCTGTAATCTTGAGGTTCTAGGTTGTGGAAACTGATTTCTCCTATTAAGGAGTATTCGCTCCATTGCTGGCTCTCTCCTCGAAGTCGATAACGGTAGTGAGGCGTACCTCCAAGCTCTGTTAAGATATAAGTGAATTTTATTTCGTCAAAGCCTTGTTCAATTTTTAAAATGCTTTCGGCTTCAATTTTTTGTTTTAATACTGCGGCTTTTTGTTTGAGGCTCACCTCGCTTAATTGTAAGTGGTATGTAGGAAATTTATTGGCAGTATTTATTTGGTTTGTAAAACTAATGATAGTGCTCCCTTTGAGAATACTTATTTCATCATCAATGTATTCGGCGTCGGCAATGTTTCCGCGACCAAATTTGTGGGTGTTTATTTTTTGCCAAATGTTATTGCTATCTTGATAAAAGAAATATTTACTGTTCCAGCCAAACAAGTTTCCACGATTACTCTGCTTTAATGTTTGCAGGCTGTTGGAGTTGGATTTTTTTGTTAAGCCCTGAATATCGTCAATTATGAAACTGTTGTTGATGAACCGGTAATTATTGGACTTACCAATAGCATACAGCTCGTTTTGTTTGGTCTTTAGCAGTGTTAATTGGTTGTAATCTGTATAGGCTAAACCGCTTGATTGAGAAATGTTTTTTTCTCTATATATGTTTGTATCAGTCTTGTGTGAAACCTGAATAAGTCCGTTTTCATCGCTGCCGATAAGCAGGGTGTTTTCATCAATTTCAACACAGCTTGTAACTCGGTGAGGATAGACAATTGATGTGTTCCACTTGCCCTCGTATTTTTGTAATTTCTGTAAATCATACTCTGTATGGATATAATACGTATTTTCTTTGTAATTAGATTGAACGATGTTTCTTGGGTAAATAGAACCCGAAACTTCTGAAACCGACTTTGCTTTAAGGTCAATTAGGTTTACATGCAAAGAATCTAAAAACAAGGCTTGTTGTTTTGAGATGGGTAAAAGAGACCATGTTTCGCCCAGAGACCAATTCTTTTTCTTAAATGATTCGATTAACTTTGGATCGGATTGGTCTTGAGCAAAAATACCGTTACTTGATAAGATATATTGACTATTGTTCCAGCGAGTTATTTTCTTGACATTTCTTGGTAAGCCATTACTCTCATTTTGGATGCGTATTGGATTAGGCCATGAAATCATAAATAAATCGAACTCAGCAAGGACAAGAAGGTTGTTGTTACGAGTCTTCAAAATTTTGGAGAGCCAAGCATTGCTAATATTGAATTTTTCAACTTCCTTGGTTTGTAAATCAACAAAAATCAAATCGCCATAGGTGGAACCAAATACGTATTTATTCGGGCTTAATGGTAATACGGTCGTATATTTTAAGCTCAAGTTGGATAAATCAGGAAAATCAAGAGCTTCAATTTTATTATTTTTGATAATTTGCTGCATAGGAGGTGCAGAAAAAATAAATACTTCATCATTATTCCGTTTTAAATCGTAAATGAGCTTATTATCCAGAAGTTTAATATGGCTTGGCTCCCATTGATTTTTATCATTGAGTGTGACTAAGCCTTGGCCTCGGTCTTGTACGACTATTGTGTTGTTTATGCATTCCATAGCGCCAACTTTAGACTTAAAATACCATTGATTGGTTTCTTTTGATAGGCTGTTGTAGCTTTGTAAATAATTGACACTTCTAAAATAAACAGTATCGTTGCACATCTCTATGTCCCAAATGCTTTCAAATTTAGACTTAAAGCTTTCTGGAGGGATGTTATGTACACTGTACCCACCGTACTGGCTTTTTTCTATATAGCCAATATGATTCCAGCCTCCATGATACACTCTTTTATGACCATCATAAAATATTTTTCTAGGGCCGCGAGGAGATTTTATTTTTATTAGGTTCCAGTTTGTACCATCGAAAGTTCTTATGCCAAAATTGGAAGAGAAATAAAGGATGCCGTCTTTGTCTTGCTCCATGTCGAGTATTTCGTCATAGCCCTCATAAGGAATCTCAATTTTCTTCATAGGCAACGAGCCATATATTTTTGCATGACTGTTCAGGGCACACAAAAACACAAGAAAAAAAACAATCCAGCATCCCAAAGTTTTATAATTAAAAAAATTCATCTCCAATATTATAAGCAAGACTAGCTCGTTTTGGGAAGTTGTTCGGAGTTATTTGCAATTATTAAGCCTATTTCGATAGAGTCCTTCAAAAGTACAAAAAAATGTAGCTATATAACAGCGCCGTATTGGCTCATTTTATTTAGTTAAAGACTCTCTTGAGATTATTGCAGTGATTTTTATCTTTGTTTACTATAATCCAAATCCCGATATAGAAATCACGATGCTTGTACAAGCCCTTAATATGCCTAAGAAATCCTCAAAAAGCCTCATCACCAGTCAGAATATTTGAACGGATTGTCCTTATTTACTTTTTAAAAATAAGCTAACGAAACTACGTTATAACATTACGGTTAAGGCATAGAACAAAGTAACCTTTTGTATGCTATACTTAATCCAGAAAAAAACTCTATCAGTAGGAATGCCATGATTACCGTTCACCATCTCAATAATTCCCGTTCACAACGCATACTTTGGATGCTAGAGGAACTCGATATTGATTATCAAATCAAACATTATCAACGCGACAAAGAAACACAACTAGCGCCGCCTGAACTTTTTGAGATTCACCCTTTGGGAAAATCGCCAGTTATCACAGATGAGTCAAAAAAAACGCCCATAACAGTGGCAGAATCGGGTGCTATTATTGAATATTTAGCCAGTAATTATGGCAAGCATTTGATTCCCAGAAAAAATTCACAGGCTTATCGTGATTATATTTATTGGTTGCATTTTTCAGAAGGTTCGTTAATGCCACAGTTATTGCTAAAACTGATTTTCGATAAAATCAAGACCTCGCCCATGCCTTTTTTTATCCGACCGATTGCCAAAGCAATAGCCAATAAAGTCTTGCACAATTATGTCGAACCCAATGTAAAAAACAACATGAAATTCATCGAACAGCATTTGTCCCAAACCCCATGGTTTGCAGGTGAAAAGATGACAGGCGCAGATATTCAAATGAGTTTTCCCTTAGAAGCCAGTTTAAGCCGCACCAAAAACAATGATTATCCCGCAATAAAAGGCTATGTTACAAAAATTCAAGCACTGGATGCTTACAAAAAAGCCTTAGAAAAGGGCGGTCCTTACGACTATGCGCTTTCTTGATTTTTTTTAGTCCCTCTATGGACAATTATAAGAACTAATATTGTTCTTGCATTCCCAGTCATGAATAACCGCCATGCTTAAGGGTTCATCCCACTGTATTTGCAATAAGTCATCCTTACCACGCCAATCGATAGTAAAAATCGCAGGCACAAAAGGAACGTTTTGCCCTGTAAGTGTCGCTTCAAAATCCAGATTCCACAAGCCTTCCAGACCATAGGCATTAAAGTAAGCTTGCATGGCATTGATTTCTAAAGTATTGGTATGGCCGCCATAAAAAGTCTCAGTAGTGCCTGATTCTATTAAGCGTTCATAAACAGCTTGTTGAATTGCAGGAGCATCGGACGAAGCCCAATAGACCGCAGCCAATGCATCTCTTTGCCAATTTAAACTGCCGTTTGGTTGTGGGCTTGCTCCTATGTTTTGTAATTTAGAGATTAAATTTGCCCCCTGACCATTATCGCCAGAACCGACATCAGCCAAGTAAAGTGGATAAGCAAAAAACCAAGCGCAATCACGCCAATGCTGGGTAGTATCGCTGCTAAAAGTTCCTGCATTTGTTGGACGATTGTTTTGTTCGGCAAGAGTCCAGTCGTCTTCAAAACCAGGAATGGTTCCCATCATCTTCAAACCTACAAAGGCACTTTTTCGCACTTGAGAAGTATCCCACGGGTTTTCGATCCATGCAGAACGAATGTCCTTTAACGAATCCAAAGTGCGCCAATCACCGGTCAAATTCCAATGCAAATAATGGCCGAGCCAATTGGAACCATAACCCTCATTTGCGATACCACCTTGGCGGTCACTGGCAACGGCTCCAAAATAGCCAGAATGACGGCGTCCAATGCCTATTCCATTGGAGCGGGTGGTATTGTAGTGTTTCACCAAGGCATCCCTGACATGCTTTAAATGCGCTTCGGCATGTCGCCAAAAGGGCGTGTGTCCTGTTCTCAAATATTGCATTAACATGCGGGTGCTGAGCATTGAATTTCCGCGTCGCCAGCCATCGTAATCGTCTTGACGCTGATGAAAGCCCCAAGTTCCCAAGCTTTGAGAATCCCAATTTCCATTCAATTGCCATGCGCGATAGCCCCACAACATATCGCCGTAGTTGAGCATGCCCAGCATGCCATACTCTATTTGAGAACGCATCATCGCCGTTCCTCGTGTTGCCATAAAGGCTTCTGTCTTAGGAAATCTATCGGGCTCAAAGGGCATGATCATTCCTGCAGCTTGAGTCCCGTAATAGGCATACCATTCAGGTGGAGCTGTGGGTTGCGGTGGATCATCCATTGCTGTAGCCCATTGTTGGTTGTCGAGAGAATTACTGCTATGAAAATGATAGTTAATATCATGAGTAAAACTCACTCCTTCCATACCATCGCTGTCATAAGAACCTGCAAGATCCAGTACTTTGTCGCCAAAATCAGGCCAAATCCATGCATTAAGTGTGGAATCTGACGTATCGTAAGACAATTCTTTAGGATACTTATAAGCCATATCACGCAAAGACAGCGTTACAGCTACAGCATCATTACTGACTTCAATCCATCCTGCACTGGCATCTGTTCCTTGAGTTGGAGCATTTCCATCTATACCACTTTGCCATGGCAGGGGAAAACCTTGGTGATAGAGATTCGAAACATGTGCGGGCCCTTCGCGCCAATGGTGTGCTTTTTGGTTATTACTTAAAGTTAAAGGTGTTGGCATGCCCGCGGCAATAAATTCAGGATTATTGCCCATATCCAGTGGCATACTTAAGGCCATTCTTCTGATATTAAGAGCTTGAGGATTTCCATGTATTTCAAAATTGTGCTGAACCCGTACCGTGGGTTGCTGCTTGTAAACATGTATCCAAATAGAATATTCTGATGCATTGCTGCCCGTACCAAAATTACCGCTTAATTTGATAACTGTCTTAATCGGCCCATGTTCAATAACCTCTGCGTTATAATTACTGTTAGCAAAAACTCTGTTTTCTACCCCACCTCCCTGTTCTCTTATCCATGCAGGACCTTGATCCAATACGGGAGAACCAGCATCAACAGCATGGCTTTGGTCGATAGTATAACTGTTGCTGTTCCAGTCATAACTCAGGCTCCGAGCCTGATAAGAAAAACTAGGTCTAAGCGGTGAATTGGCCTGATTATCATAAAAGTGACTGCCAGTGCTGGCGAGCAACTCGTTTGTTTCGTAGTTGCCATTAGTATTGGCATCAAAATAAATTTCACCCAAATAAGAAAAGCTGTTTTTTGGAATTTTTAGTTTTATGACGCCATTGTCCAGTTCTATATCCGTATTGCTATTGCTTAAGATATTGCCAACTCCACTGGCTTGAGCTTGCGACCATTTAATAACCGTCACTTGTGTTTTAGCATAGGCAGGAATAAAATTAACGATAAAATCAAACAAAGCGAAGCGAATAGAACCATCGCTCCAACGCGAAAGGACACGCACTTGTGTTTGATAACCCAAAATACTTAATTGTTGAGGATCAGAGACTTGCCCTTTTGCGAATCCAACACCACCATTAATAGGCCAAGTATTTCTAGCAACACCGACTCGGTCTTCTAATGATAAGGTGACCAGAGGGGTAAACTCATTTGCCTCAAAACCACTTATAAAAATAATATCAGTACTAGATATTGTTGAAAATTTGTTTGTTTCCGTTAATCTTTTGGCACTCAAGCACAAATTGCTGATTATCAGTAGAGAGAAAAGAAATGAAATTGATTTCAAGGCTTGTTTGAGGTTGGTTTGGGCTTGTGCAGTCATTCTATGAACATTATAATTGGCAGAAGCAAAGATAGTAAAGGATATCTACAAGCAGTATTGCTATAGCCATCACAGTTTTTAGGGATGTTTTCGCATTAATAATGACTAGGAGCTTGTCCGAGAATAGCGATTGTAGCGAGAGAAAGTTAAATTGAGACAGGTTTTTGCCTAAATTGAGGCGAATAGCACGGCTATTTAACGAGAATTAGGTGAAAAACTGTCCAATTTCAACTTTTTCGTAGTAAATTTCTATTCTCGGACAAGCTCCTAGCATGCAAACACCACGCTTTAGCAACAGTTAATAATCGCTCTGCACATTGTGTTCAAAATGTGTTATCCCTTAAATCAGCTATTGGAATAAAGACGAGAAAAAAAGTCAATGATAATTGTCATCAATGTTAAACTCTAATCGAAAGCGATTACAAACTTAAGGTAAAGGTTAAAATATCACGTGAAAATACTGCACACATCAGATTGGCATTTAGGGCATAGATTGCATGAACAATCTCAATTACAAGAACAAGAGTTATTCCTTATATGGCTCAAAAACCACATTGAAAATAATAATATTGATGTGCTTTTGGTATCAGGAGACATTTTTGATGTCGGTGTGCCTTCATCTCAAAGTCAGGAACTCTACTATAATTTTTTAATTCGTTTAAAGCAAAGCAACTGCAAGCATGTTATTGTTATTGGCGGAAACCATGATGCTCCAAGCACACTCAACGCACCGAAAGAATTGCTCAAATTTTTATCAATTCACGTTGTGGGCAAAGCCACCGCAGACATAAAAGACGAAGTGTTTGAGCTCAGTATTGATAATCAATCCTTGATTATTGCTGCGGTTCCTTATTTGCGCGACCAAGACATTAGGCGAGCGGTTGCTGGTGAATCATTTGATCAAATTGGAGACCGATACAAAAAAGCCTTGCTAAACCATTACAATGAAGTGGCTCACTACTGCCAATCAATCAAACAAGCCGATTCAACCGTGATTGCCATGGGGCATTTATTTGCCAATGGAGGCAAAACATCCAGCAGCGAACAAACCATTTATGTAGGCAATCTCGGAGACATTGGTGCTGATGACTTTCCGGAAATATTTGATTATGTAGCCTTGGGTCATTTGCATCGTGCACAAAAAGTAGGAAAACAGAAGCATATTCGTTATTCTGGTTCACCTTATGTGTTGAGTTTTAGTGAGGTTGGAAGCACAAAAAGTATCACTGTTTTAGATGTGAAAAAAGCCAAGCCTCTAGCTATTCAAAAAATAGAAATTCCGCACTTTAGAGCAATGCATCAAATTTATGGCAAGCATGAAGACTGCATCCAGCAACTGCATGATATTGATAACCAACACCATGAGCTATGCGCATGGGTAGCGATAGAATTAGACAACCAAAACAACACAACAATAGGCTATTCTGAGATTCAAAAGGCAGCGGCAGAAATGGATTTAGAAGTCTTAAAGGTCACACTAAAAACTCAACGTAAAAGTACAGGAATAGAAACAAGTACAGCCATAAACGACATCAAGTCACTCACACCCATAGATGTATTTAAAATGAAATGCAGTGAAACAGAATATGACCTTGAGGAAAACCCCGAAATACTCGATGCCTTTAAGGAAATTGTACAAATAGTGAAAAAAGGCTAGGAGCTTGACCGAGAATAGGAATCGTAATGAAGGAAAGCTGTATTTAGGGCGATTTTTCGCTTTTTTGAGGAGAATAGTCAGATAAATAATTTTCTTCTCAAACAACTTTACTTTTTAAAAATAAGCCAACACAACTACTTTTGAGAGATAAGCTGAATATTAGACGGAACTTATTAATTGCAGTACTAGTTCAGGAAAATAAATAAAATGAAAATACTTAAAATAGAATTACAAAACCTCAATTCACTAAAATCAGATACTCCCATCGTTGTAGATTTTGAAAGTGATAAATTTCAAGATGTGGGACTTTATGCCATAACCGGTTCAACCGGTGCGGGAAAAACCACCATCCTTGATGCCATCACCGTTGCACTTTATCACAATGTCCCAAGATTCAATAAATCACACATAAAAGCAGGTTTAACCGACATAGTCAGCTACGGAGCCGCCGATGCCATGTCACGAGTGACCTTTGAGAACAAAGGAAGCCGATACGAAGCCTATTGGGGCATCAGGCTAGAGTCAAAAACAGGCAAAAAAATTAAAAACCCCGAAGAAACGGTGCGTTTAAAAAATTTAGATTCAGAAAAAATAATAGCCGAAAAAAAACGTGAATTTATTGCTAAAATAGAAGAAGTAACCCAGCTAAATTATGAGCAATTCCTCCGTTCTGCCATGCTGGCTCAAGGTGAATTTGCCGCATTTCTATCGGCCAATGCAAAAGACAAGGGTACTTTGTTAGAGCAAATAACAGGGGAAGAAATTTACAAGAAAATTGGCGAAGCCACCAACAACAAAATTTTTCAGGAAAACAGCAAGCTTAACAAAATAAAAGCGAAGATAAACAATGAAGACGCGCTCTCAGCGGATGAAATAAAAGCCTTAATGAGAGAAAAATCGCAGATAGAAACAAGCATCAAACAACAAAGCAAAGAACTAAAAAAACTCGAAAAAATTCACAACTGGTACAAAAAACAAGAGGAGTTACAAAAGCAAGAACAAGAGCTTATTGCCAATCAAGAGGAGCTCAAACAAAGGCAAGACAACAGTCAACAGCAGCTAAACGCATTAGAGAAAAACACAAAAGCACAGCCGTTTAAGAATATCTTGTTGGAATTAAAAAGAATAAATAAAGAAGCCTTAGAAAATCAAGAAAAACAAACAGAGATTCAACAAAGATTACTGTCAACAAACAGAGACTTAAAAGCAGCCAGAGAAGACAAAGAAACTTATACAAAAAAATTAAGCCATCAAGAGACTGAATCGCACAAATGGCAAGACAAACTCAGCGAAGTCACAAAATTAGACACCCAGTTGTCTAATTTCAAACAAATACAAGCCAAAATCAATCAAGAATTAGCGCAACTTAAAAATACCAGTGAAACATCAACTAAGATTCTGGCAGCTAAGAACATTGAATTCAGCCAACAACAAAACAAGTTAGCTGACACAGAACGCTATATTCAAAACGAGCAAAACTGCACGGTCATAGAAAAACAATTCAACCATTGGAGCACAAGCCTAGCACTTAGAAAAAACAAACTCGAAAGCATAAATGCCATTCTCACAAAGTCAAAGCAACTTAAACAAGAGCAGCAACAAAATACTAGTAACTTAGCAACATTAAAACAACAATTACAAGCCAAGCAGAAAAGTCACGCCACAAAAGAAATAGAACTAGATCAGCTAAGTAATCAATTAAATACACTGGATATTACACAGCAACTAAAAAAACAAAAACAGTTGATTCTACAAAAACAGCAGCTTAAAGAATGCCTAGATTTATCGACCAAGCACAAAGAGATAAACCAAGAAATTTCGGTACTCAATAATGAAAAGCAATCGCTACAATCAACAAAAACGGCTTTAGAAAATGACAATAAAACACTGCAAGGGAAAATAAAAACCATTGAAGAGTCACTCAAAGATGCACTAAAAATATACGAATTAGAACGCACCATCACAAGCTTTGAAACAGAACGAAACAAACTCAAACCAGAACACGATTGCCCATTGTGCGGCTCTAAACATCATCCCTATGTAGCGCAATACAAAGAAATAAATTTAACTGAATCTGAGGCAAAAGTAAACGGCTTAAATTTTCAGCAAAAAAACTTATCAAAGCAATCAAACCAACTGGCAATAAAGACAGAAAAAAGCAAGCAGCAACTTGAACACACCAAGCAAAATTTAACGAAGTTAGCGCAAGAAATTAACACCACAAACAAACAATTTAATCAACTGAACGCAAAGATTTCAGAAACCCAAGAGTTCGCCATCGAACAAACGGCAGAGATGGCCCAACAGCTCAAGCTAATAGTGAAACAATTAAAGCAAACAGATAAGAATATTGAACAGGCAAACACCTTGCAAATTCAAAAAAATCAGTACGAAACAGAATTAAGCAAGCAACGGCAATCGCTCAATCAATTAGAAAACAAAATAGCAGCTCAACAAGAACAAATAAAGGGTAATAGCAACTTATTACAACAACAAAACCAAGAACTGGAAACCCTCAAGTTAAAAAACCAAACAGTCGAAACACAATTAAGCGTGGAACTAAAGAAAGTCGATCTGTCTTTACCAAGTGCAGCAGAAACAGATGCTTTTATCGCTGATTTAAACAACAAAATAAACTACTACAATCAAAAATTAAACAAACAAACAGAAATCAAAAATCAGTTATCGCAGATATCTCTAGAAATCAAGCACGAAACCACTAAACTGGCGGAAATCAAACAACGACTCAAACAGCAAGAAAAACAACAAGCAGAAATACAGAAATCAGTGCAGGAGTGTCAAAACAACAGAAACAAACTATTGCCAGCAGAGACAAGCCCGCAACAAAAACGACAGGAGTTAGCGAACACTGTTGCTAGCATCAAACAACAACTGGATAAAGCCAACACGCTTTACAACCAACTCAACAGCCAAAAAGCAAGCAATGAAAGCGAACATGCCAATCTGCTCAAAGCCACCAACAAGCAACAAGCGGACATCAGCAAACTGCAAACAAATCTCAACAACAAAATAAACGCCAGTGTTTTCAGCACACAACAAGAAATACAAGAGGCCTTGCTTGATGAAGAAAAAATCAACCACTACACCGAACTCAAAGCTCAACTGCACACAATCTCAATAGAGTTAGCAACAAAGCAGCAGCAAATCAGCAAAGCATTAATCGTGCAGCAAGAGACAAAAGACTTCACCCTAGATTGGCAGCAATTGACAACTGACAAAGCCATATTGGAAACAGAAAAAGATGAGACCCTGAAAAAGTCAGGTGAAATAAAAAATCAACTAGAAAATGACAAACGAATAAAAACCCGCAACAAAGCCATTTACGATGAAATTGAGAAGCAAGAAAAAGTCCTAAAAAAATACAAAGACCTTTTTCACTTATTAGGCAATACAAAACATGCCTTCAATACCTACGTTCAACGCCTAACCTTGCAAAATCTCATCGTCATGGCCAATATTCATCTGCAAAAACTCAACAACCGCTATTCCCTCAAAATGAACAGCAGCTTTAAACAAGGCGAAGAACTCAACTTCAGCTTGGTTGACCATTTTCAAACAGATAAAACACGCCTGGTGGACACCTCCAGCGGTGGCGAAAAATTTATCATCAGCCTTGCACTGGCACTGGGATTATCCGATTTATCCAGTTCATCCGTCACTATTGGCTCATTATTCATAGACGAAGGCTTCGGCACCCTAGACAACAACAGCCTAGAAATCGTTATCTCAACCCTAGAAACCTTACAAGCTCAAGGCAAAACAATCGGCATCATTTCACACGTCGAAAACCTCAAAGAGAGAATTCCCAGCCAAATCCAAATCATCAAGAAAAGCAATGGCGTGAGCGTGGTTGAGATTGTTTGAGGTGCATTCATAGGCCATAAGTAATCTTTTGTCTTGGTTTGACTAGTTGTTACAAATTTATCTTGACATATTATGTCATTATGTCATATTATGTCAATCAACCCGTAACTAGTTGGAGAAATGAATAATGAATATACAGGATTATGCAATTAGATTATCTCAGTACCGAACGCAAGAAGGTTACACCTTTGACTGTCAGACTATGTCAGGTGACGTAGAAGTATTGCAGATAGAAATGAATGAAGTGGAAGGCTTTCCTGTCTTTTTAACCCAAACCAACAATCAAATTATTTGCATTGTCTATTTGTGGTCAGAAGATGAAATCAAACAAGAAAAGCGACTGGAAATGTTAGAAATGATGTTAGATACCAGTATCTCTATTCCGCTTTCAGCTTATGCCCGTGTTGGCAATCGCTTTGTTCTTTATGGAGCCTTATCAGTGGCCTCTAGTTTGGATAAAGTTGTGGAAGAAATCGTTACACTGAATGAAAACGCCATCGATGTGATTACTGCGATGGAAGAATTTTTAGATTAACTCAAGCCCAATCAATCACTTATTGTGAATGAAACTCAAAACGTAAATATACAGGTGAACTTATGAACATTTTAAAAAAAATTATGACAGCTATACGAGGCGGAACACGCGAATTAGGAGAATCTATTGTTGATTCTCAAGGCACGCGAATTTTCGAACAAGAAATCGAAGATGCTAAAGAAAGCCTCAAAAATGCCAAAGGAGACTTAACACAAGTCATGGCCAAAGAAATGCAAGCGACTCGAAAAGTAGAATCCATGCAAAAAGAAATCGAAAAACACGAAGGTTTTGTGAGTGATGCTTTAGCCAAGGGCGAAGAAAAATTAGCCTTGGAAATAGCAGGCAAAGTGGCCGAAATCGAGCAAGAAAAGGCCTTACAAGTCGAAGCACAACTTTCTTATGCTAAACATATCGATAAACTTAAAAGCATGATGGAAAAGGCCGAAAGACAGCTCAAAGATTACGAGCGTCAATTAACAATGGTGAAAACCACCGAGAATGTACAAAAAGCAACGGCAACCATCACGGATAATTTTGGTAGTACCGACTCTACCTTGTTATCAGCAAAAGAATCATTGGAGCGCATTCGCGAAAAGCAGCAGGATTTTGATGATCGCAATTTGGCCGCAGAAAAATTAGACAATGAGACCAATGGCAAGGATTTATCTGATAAAATGAAGGACGTTGGTATCGGCGAGATTGAAAGTGGAGCTCAAGCAGTTTTAGATCGTCTTAAAGCCAAAAATGCTAAAGGTAAGCCGGCATAAGGCAGAGCCTAAGCAGCTTGTATGCAGTCTGTAAAGTCCGAAATAAAACGACAATAAACTTATGAAAAAGAAAATTCTCGATAAATGGAAAGAAGAAAGCAAAGCCGTCAAGGCAACTCAGGTTGCCTTTGATGTTGGAGAAAAAATCCAATACGTGATACGAAAAGAAGCTTTGGATAGAAACTTGAATCCATCAGATAGAATTAGGCAAATACTAGGACTCAAGGTTTCACGAAAACCCAAGCGCTTAAGACTTTCTATTTCATTAACGACTGATGATATGAAGTTTTTAGCTTCACAATACAAACTCGATGTAGAAAATAAAATTGAAATCAAAAAGAGAGCCGCAGAAAAGCTTATCGAACACGCCCGTAAAAACGAGCAGGAGAACCCATAATGGAAACATTTATTGCCAATATCACCAGTTTCCCGGTTGTGGTATTTACTTTTTTACTGATGATAGTTCTGTTTTATTGGGTCATGGCAATGGTTGGTGTGGTTGATATTGATGTGTTGGATGCCGATATTGAGGTTGATTTTGAAGCCTCAACAGATTTCGAAACCGAAGTCAGTATCAACCCAGATGCCGAAGGCTTAAGCGGAATAGCTGGTTTTATGCTCAACTGGGGTTTGACAGGTGTACCCATTACCGTGGTTATTTCATTGTTGATAGTCACAGCTTGGTTACTGAGTTATATAGTTGTCTCATTGCTGTTTCCTCTGATTCCTTTAACTCTTATAAAATACCTTATCGGTGCCGTTTTAATAGTCGTTTGTTTTGCTTTGGCAATACCTATTACTGCTTTAAGTATTCGTCCATTTAAAGGTTTTTTTATAGCTCATACGGCGGTTAAAAAACAAAGCTTAATTGGTCAAGAGGTTGAAGTAAAAACAGGCACTGTCAACGAAGAATTTGGACAAGGCATTTTAGAAGATGGCGAAGCGGGCATGATACTCGACATTCGGGCTCCTGCCGATAAAGGCATCAAAAAAGGGGATACGGTCATTCTTATTGAATACATCGAAGAAAAAGAAAGTTACAACGTCGCAAAAGTATAAAACCTAACGGCATCGATAGAATTGATGTCGGGGTTTAGAAAAATCAGGGCACTTGCCCACAAATATTGACTCAAAATTAAAAATAAAGGAGCAAAAATATGAACAGTGATTTATTAATAGCCATTGCAACATACGCAGGAATTATATTCCTAGTCATAATGGGTTTGGCCCTCATTTTAATGAAGTTTTACAAAAAGGTCGATCAAGGTCAGGCCATGATTGTTAACACACTTCGAGCTATTCCAGATGTGACTTTTACAGGACGCACCGTTTGGCCTATTATTCATAAAATGGAAATTATGAACATGTCATTAAAAACCATAGAAATAGATCGGCGAAAACAAGATGGTTTAATTTGCAAGGATAATATTAGAGCAGATATAAAAGTCACTTTTTTTGTACGAGTCAATAAAACCAAAGAAGATGTGTTAAAAGTTGCGCAAGCCATAGGTTGTGAACGCGCCTCTAGACAAGATACCATTGAAGAACTTTTCAGTGCAAAATTTTCAGAAGCCCTAAAAACAGTCGGTAAAAAATTAGACTTCGTTGAATTGTACGAAGAAAGAGATAGGTTTAGGGATGAAATTATCATGGTCATAGGAAGAGACCTCAATGGCTACGTCCTAGAAGATGCAGCAATTGATTATTTGGAACAAACTCCCGTTGGAGAATTGGATCCCAATCATATATTGGATGCACAAGGCATACGCAAAATCACCGAGCTGACAGCCACACAGCATATTTTGACCAATGAATTTGAGCGAGAAGAAGAAACAAAAATCAAAAAACGTGATGTTGAAGCTCGCGAGAGAATACTCGAACTCGAACGCATAGAAGCCGATGCTGTTGCCCGACAAAACAGAGAAGTGGCCACTGTCCAAGCCCGCGAAACAGCCGAAAAAGAGAAAATAGAAAGCGAAGAAAAACTCAAGTCCGAACAAGCGCGAATAGCCATGGAACAAGAGGTATTGGTCTTAGAGGAGAACAAGCATCGAGAAATTGAAGTCGCTGAGAACAACCGCAAACGTGCAATAGCCATAGAAGAAGAAAAAGTCACTCGCACCAGACAAGTAGAAATTGTCAGTCGTGAACGCGAAGTGGCCTTGCAAGAAATCAACAAAGAAAAAGACATCGAAGTTGAAAAGAAAAATATCGCCGATGTTATTCGTGAACGCATAGCCGTGGAACGTACCGTGGCCGAGCAGGAAGAAAAAATCAAAGAGTTGCGCTTGGTCGAAGAAGCCTTACGCAACAAAAAATCAGACGTCATTAATGCCGAAGCACAAGCAGAGCAAGAATTGATTAAAGAAATCAAAGCTGCTCAAGCCGATGAAACACGTGCCAAACACAAAGCCGCAGAAAAAATCACTTTGGCCGAAGCCGATCGCGAAGCCGCGGGTAAAGAAGCCGATGCCAAAATTCGCTTAGCCGAAGGCATAAAAGCCTCTGTTGCTGCCAGTGGTTTAGCTGAAGCCGAAGTCATTGAAGCCAAAGCAGCCGCCAATCAAAAACAAGGCGAAGCCGAAGCTGAAGTGATGACCCGTAAGTTTAGTGCGGAGGCCTCTGGAGCAGAAGAAATTGGTATGGCCAATGTTCGCGTGAAAGAAGCCGATGCTAAAGGTGAAGAACAGCAAGCCATGGTCGATGTTAAAATTCAAGTGGCCGAAGCCCAAGCGATTAAACAACGCGGTGAAGCCGAGTCCGACGTCATCCAGTTGCGCTATGCAGCAGAAGCCAAAGGTTTGGAGGATAAGTTCGCAGCTTTATCAACTATGGATGACAATGTTCGCAGCCACGAAGAGTTCCGCATGGGCTTAGACATGTCACATACTGAAAACCTCAAAGCCATCAAAGCCAATACTGAAATAGCAGAAAAACAAGCTCAAGTCTTGGCCGAAGCATTAAAAGAAGCCAATATAGACATTGTCGGTGGTAATGGAGATTTCCTCGAGAAGTTTATGAGCTCATTATCTGTAGGTAAAGCCATTGATGGAGCCGTTGGTAAAAGCGATATTCTGCAAGCAGCCATTGGCAAGGTTATGGCCATTGGTTCTGGCAAAGGACTGGATGTTACCCAAGTAAGCAAAATGATTAAAAACCTAGCTCGCAACAAAGATGAGGGTGAAGAAGACAAGCAAACATAGTTGTCTCTTGATTTGAATGAAACTCGTGTGGGTCGTTGGCTCTTGATAAAACTTTATAACAAATAGAGCTTAAGAGTCATCGGCCCGAGGATTGCAGGAATATAAAAAGGTATCATCGTGGCAGAAGAAAACAAAACAATTAACCAAGCCGTTGCGCAAGGCGGATCCTATGAAGTCATTCGTAAAAGGCTGGAACAGCAAAATAACACCCTAGAATCGAGCATCTTATCCCTCAATGAAAAAAGAGAAGCTGAGTTTGGTAAAACCTTATTAGAAGTCATTGACCGTGTGCGTATTCGCACCGAAAACAACTGCGTTCCACGTGATATAGTACGCATTAACGGACAATTGTTATTTGGTTATAATGTTTTTATAGGTCTAAAAAAAGAAACCAAAATATCCGACGTTTTCGCACTTTATTCGATGAGCGAAAAAGAAGGGAAATACCAAATAAAAGCTGAAAAAATTAAAGGCAGTTTTTTGGACGATGCTCTGTTCCAAAAACAGTTTTTTGAACTTTACAGCTATTACAAAAACACCCATCTTGTACAGCTACGTATCAATAACCAAAAACTATTGGCTGGTTTTCAGATTGGCGAGCGTATTACTGATATACGCGTATTCCGCTGGGATTTATCTAAGGACAATCAAATAACATACATCGATGATCGTGGTGAACGTGATATGGAATTACCACCAGCTTACGATTTTGAATGGTTGCCCAGTAAGCGCGAAGATTTTATCGAAGGCAAGCATCCACATGTTTCAATTCTGGATGAAGTTTTTGTCGAAACTGTTGGCGGCGATTTAACCATAAAGGTAGAAGACAACACCGAAGATGGCGAAGGCATTTATAGAGAACTGGTGCAAGAAGCCCATCAATCTTTGGCCGATGCCGAATATTTTTATGCCAAGGTAGGTCATTTAATTTTGCTAAAAATACTGCCATACAAAGAAGAATCATGGCGTTATTTTGTCTTCAATACTCGCAATCACGATGTTAAACGTATCGATGCCATGGCCTATGCTTGTATTCAGCTGCCCAATGAACATGGGATTATTTTTCCTGGGGGTTATTATCTGCAAAGTGGCGAATCAAAAATATTTGCCGAAGACATCAGTGGTTTAAAGTTTAAACGCCGATGGAGTTCTCCCAATGGAGAAGACGTTCTCTATGTCTTTTATGAGCAGAACGAAGGTAAGTTTGCTTTGTTTTCTTACAATATGATACGCAAAGAATTGGCCAGCCCCATCTTTGCTCATGGCTATTCTTTGTACGATGATGGCAAAATGGTTATTTTTCGCAGTGAATCCAATGACCCGAGCCGTATTCACCCCATGCAAATTTGGCAAACACCTTATACCAGTGAGGAATACTCTGTTGCCAATAGCCATGAAAAAACATTTCTTGCAACCATTGGCAATGCTGAACTGGTGCAAGGTATTTCCGAGCTTTATACCATCACCAAAATGATCAGTGAACAACAACCTAGTTTGCTGGTCTATGAAGATTTAATTAAAAACATCCAACGGGTGATGGATGGTTATTATTGGCTGGAATCCAAAGAAGTCGGTGAATTCTCCTCGATTTTAAAAGAAATTGGCGAAACCTCAGAGCTGGTTCTTGATGAATTCGAAAAGGTTCGTTCCATCAGCGATCAATCTTCTTTGGCTCTAAAAAAAGCACAGCAGCAATTAAACACACTGCTAAAAGAAATTGCAATCTCCAATTGGGATTCACCCGCACCCTTTGTTGATGGTCTTTTAAAACTCAAAAGACAAAAAGGGCATTTGTTGTCTCTAAAAGAGTCCCGTTATATTGACCTGGAAAAATTAAAATCATTGGCTGAAAAAATTGACAAAGAAATCGATAGCTTGGGTCAGCGCACGCTTGATTTTTTATCCAAGGACAATGCCATGCACTACTACACAAAAGTAGTGGAAAGCATTCATGAAAGCATAGCTAAAATCAAAACAGTTAAAGACTTGCAGCCTATCGTCGAACAACTGGACGAAATGAGCCATGGTTTGGATGCTTTGAGCGAAGTGATTAATAGTTTAGACATTGATGATAGCACGGTTAAAACACAAATATTGCAATCGGTTTCTGCCGTATATTCACGTATTAACCAAAGCAAAGCCCATGCAAAACTGACCAGTAAAGAGCTATTTGCGAATGAATCTGTTGCAGAATTTACCGCCCAACTTGCTGTTTTGGCACAAAGTATATCCAATGGTGTCTCCAATGCCAATACCCCAGATGCTTGTGATGACCAACTCGCACGTTTGTTGATTCAGTTGGAAGAATTGGAAAGTTTATTCAGTGAAAACGATGACTTTTTGGATCAAATTTATAGCAAGCGTGATGAATTGCACGAAACCTTTGAAGCGCGCAAACAAACCTTGCTGGATCAAAGGCAACGCAAAGCACAAAGTTTGCAAACAGCTGCAGCACGAATCTTAAAAAGTATAGAAAAACGCAGCTTGAAGTTTAACGAAGCCGACGGACTCAATACTTACTTTTCATCCGATGCAACCGTTATGAAAGTCTCCGAGTTAGTAGGCAAGCTGCGGGCAATCGATGACAGTGTTAAAGCGGATGATGTTGAAGCCAAGCTCAAAGCTCTTAAAGAGCAAGCTATCCGCTCCTTGCGCGATAAAAAGGATATTTTCGAAGACGGTGGTAATGCGATAAAACTGGGGCAACACAGATTCAGCGTCAATACCCAAGCTTTGGATTTAACCATATTGCCCAAGGACGACAAACTGGCCTTTCATCTGTCTGGTACAGAGTATTATGAGACTCTGGAAAATGATTTACTCAATGATTCTAAACAATTTTGGCAGCAAACATTGGTTTCAGAAAACGACAGCGTTTATCGTTCAGAATATTTGGCCTATACAGTTTTTACCGATGCCTTGGCAGCAAAGAACGGCATACACCTGTCTCAGTTGTTAGAAAGTGATGCAAAACTTTCTGATTGTGTCCAAAACCACGCCGCCTCGCGTTACCAAGAAGGCTATGAAAAAGGCGTGCATGACCATGATGCTCTGTTAATTCTAAAAGAAATTATCAGCAAATACAGGCAGCAGCCTTTGCTGAAGTTTTCTCCGTCAGCCCGTGCATTGGCTCATCTGTACTGGCTTAATATTCCTCTAAATCAACAACAAAATCTCAGACAGCAAGCTCTGATGGCAGAAAAAATAAGGCAAAACTTTTCTTCCTTACAAATGCAGCAGGACTTAATTGCATCAACCTCTCATTTGCTTGAGGACTATTCTCAAAGTATAAACCTAAATGTGAATTTAGCCGAGACAACAAGATTGTATATAAAATCAGCCGAATATTTACTCCAGCATTTAAGCAGCAAGGAAACAAAATTTGTACTCTCGCACAATGCATTTGATTTGTGGGAACAGTTGAACACCCATTTGCAGGCCAGCAATGAGGACAGAAATTTTAAGGCTACAATGCAAGAACTTAAAAACAAGCTGCAATCGCAGTGGCAATTTATTGCTTATTGGTTGGAGGGCTTGATAGAAAACAGTCAACAAAAGCACTTGCATCGCTATATCGATGAGACCATTGTGTTAATTTTGTTTCAAGATAAATCGTTATTTTCCACTAATCCGGTATCGATGAAATGCCACACTATGCAACTTTTAGGAGAGCATCCTAATATTCACGAACGGCAACTGAGTTTTGAGCTGGATGAATTTCTGCAGCGTCTTGATTATTACACGCTAATAACAAAACCACAATTCGAAGCCTTTAAGAATGCAAAAACGAGTCTTATGGAAACACAGAAAAAAGGCATGAATTTGGATTCCTTCAAGGCCAGACCTCTGTCTTCGTTTGTCAGAAACAAATTAATTAATGAATCATATTTGCCTATAATTGGCGACAATCTGGCCAAGCAAATGGGAGCTTTAGGGGCCGAAAAACGCAGTGATTTGATGGGGCTTTTAATGCTAATTTCGCCTCCGGGATACGGCAAAACCACTTTGATGGAATATGTTTCTAATCGCTTGGGTTTGAATTTTATGAAAATAAACTGCCCATCTCTGGGTCATGATGTGAAATCTCTTGATCCTGCTAATGCTCCAAACGCTACAGCCAAACAGGAATTAGAAAAACTAAATTTAGCATTAGAAATGGGCAACAATGCCATGCTTTACTTGGATGATATTCAGCACACTCACCCTGAGTTCTTACAAAAATTCATCTCCTTGTGCGATGGCACGCGCCGCATAGAAGGTGTCTGGCAAGGCGAGCCTAAAACCTACGATTTACGCGGTAAAAAGTTCTGCGTCATCATGGCAGGAAATCCTTACACAGAGTCAGGAGAAGTGTTTAAAATACCTGACATGCTAGCCAATAGGGCGGATGTGTATAACTTGGGCGATGTTTTAAGCGGTCAACAAGAGATATTTTCTATGAGTTACATCGAAAATTCACTGACATCCAATAAAGTTCTTGCGCCACTGGCCTTGCGGGATTTGAATGATTTGTATTTATTAATGGATCGAGCTCAAGGCAAAGAGGTCGCTACTTCAGACTTAAGCTACAGTTATTCGGGCAGTGAAGTCAATGAGATAACGACCGTATTACAAGCCATGTTTAAAATACAAAAAGTGATACTGTCAGTGAATCAAGAGTATATTCGATCCGCTGCCATGGATGACAAATATCGCGAAGAACCTGCATTTAAATTGCAAGGCTCGTATCGGAATATGAATAAAATGGCAGAAAAAATTGTCGCCATCATGGATGAAGATGAACTGCAACAATTGATTGATGACCACTATGCAGGAGAAGCGCAGTTGTTAACCACTGGAGCAGAAGAAAATTTACTCAAGCTCAAAGAGCTCCGTGGAATATTAACAGCACAAGAAGCCGAACGCTGGAACGAAATCAAAACGGAATTCAAAATACGGAATTCGGTAGCAGGAGACGAGGATGGAGCCACAAAAATTGCCACTCAAATTTCGGCTATAAATGAAAACCTCAAACAGCTGTCTTCCCAAGCACAAATAAAAGAGATCACTCAAGCCATCGAAAAACTCAACCTTGATGTAGAGATCACCAACAATCCATTGCCAGCTTTAGGCGATGCTTTAAGTGCATTGTCAGAAACCATGAGTAATTCTTTTGTGCCAATTGTTGTAGCAATGAACAGAAAGCTAGAAATTAACATGGAAGTTCTCGAAGAAGTCACCCATCTCAGTAAAAAACTTGAAGAACTGAATAACAAAAAATCTGTTAAAACATCTATTAAAAGAACAACGAAGAAAGTAACTAAAAAAACAACAAAAAAAACAGCCACTCCAAAACAAGGGAATAAAACATGAAAAACTTAATCATCGTACTCCTCATTGCCGCAGGTATTTACTACTACATGGGACAGTCTTCAAAATGTGAAACCGAAGAAGATTTGAAAAACAAAGCAGCAGAAATGCTAGAAAAATTTCAAGCCCTTGCCACTTCTGGCGACTTGACTAAAATCATGAGCTTAAGTAAAAGAGTACAGGATATTAAAATCATGCAAACAAAAATGGACATTCCTTCTGCTTGCAAAGCAATGGATGAACTAATGAAGGAACTTTAAATGCAGTGCCCTAAATGCTCTGGGTACATTTTAAAACCCCAGCCACTAGAAAAAGGTTTGTTAGGGATGACGTGTGATAATTGCAAATTTTTTCAAAGTAGAAGCGGGAACGCCACTGCGTTGAGCCAAAGCCTTTCGCGAATACTTATGTAGCTTACGTTGTTGCATTATTTGCTCAGCGAGCTTAACTTGCACGTCACTTGCATTTGTTAGTGAGATATCATTCATGGATAATATTGTAGCTATAATGTATTTTATAGCCAACAAATAGACACAATAGTATCTTTATCAATGTCCTGGGATGCAGCCATTGTGATTGACAAACCATCAAGCACAGTATCTTTTGCTCTGTTTTATAGACAAAAAAATGTCTATAATAGTGCCAAAACCTGAAAGTAGTAGCCCGCTATTGGCGAAATTTTTGGCAAAAATCTGATGGAGTAATCATTTTTTATTCATCATACTAAATTATGCAAAGGTCTCTAAAACCTAAGGACTTTATGGATTTGGGTAGTACATCAATGACTTGCGTTATCAACGTGTTTTCTCTATCTGTATTTGGGTTTTAAATTTTGACACTTGATGATTTCTATTTGAAAATTTGTGCTATCATAGAGCCTAGAAAATTAGAATTTGGGAAGCATGAAAAAAACAAAGAAGAAAAACACAAAGTTTAAAGGTCGCGGCCCTATGGCACGCAAAGTTATTAAATTAATGGGTATGAATCATAAAAAAAGAATCATTAACTTACAAGAGGTTAAAGAGTCAAAAGAATCGTCCCAAGCCTATTTTGATAGCATACTTTCCTTAGAGGAATTATCTGACCACGATCAACTAACTGCCTTGTATTTTCACGCGCAAAATCACTTGTCAGTGTTAATGGAACTGTTTTCAGATATGCCTGCTTTTAATAAATTTGATATGAAAGCATACCAAGCCGATAAAAAATATATGCCCTCTTATCCTCCCATGAGTCCAGTGACCAATTCGCATTTTTTTTGTTGGAATGCTTTTGATTTAATGACTCAAGGTGTGAATAGAGAGTCGTATTGTACTGTTATTGTTGATTACTGCAAAAGTGTTGATTTTGACGCTTATTTGGTGGAGATATTTGAGGAGTTTCAAAATTCTTATGTGGGGCTATATGTGCACGAAAAGCACGATGGTCAATACGTCTATTTGAGAGAACTGGTGACAGGCAAGCAAATTAAATCAATAGTTGCAACGGGTTACTTAGGGAATGTTGGCGAATTGTGGTATGCACGTGTCCTCCCAACTTTATCTGATAGATTTGATTACTCTGTTATTTTTGGCACACCGTATATCCTCGTTAATCACGGTTTCCAAGACTTAGAGCGAGCCTGGATAGATTATTTTGAAAGAAAACTCACTCTTAGTGCCAATATAGCTCCAGAAAAAAGCTATCAGGAATTTATGAAAAGTGGTGAAAGTCATAATTTTTGGATGGAATACATCACATTGGCATATTTTAATTTTTCATCAGATAACATCCAATTAAAAGGTATTCCTGATATTCCTGAAAGCATGCCACTGAGCCATTTGGCCGCATGGTGATTAGAAAAAATACCGTAAAGGCTTGCCCTTCAAGTTATTCCCGTACTTCCAGTTAAAATGCAAGCAGGGCTCTGCCTGAATGGCACATACTGCTTGCTTAAGAGCTAACTTTTTGATTAATAAAACAATAATCTCGATGGTTTAATTTGCGGTTGTTAAAAAAAGAAACGTGAATGGGGCGTTGGCTTTAGCCATCCAAGTAAAACCGTTGGTTTTAACCATACAAGACTGTGAAAGTATTCGTATGACGTATAAAAATTGTATAAATCCCGCTGTTTTTTTGTAAAAATCGCGCCAATAATATTGGTGATGAAACTTGTTCTGGGTTTTCAAGCTGCATCAAGCATTTGAATTATCATCGTATTTTTTATATCGGGATTTGGGTAATAGGCAAACAAACTATAGCCAATTTTTTTAGTTGGGTTTATAGTTTATAAGCGTTGTTAAATTTTACTTATTAGGCCTTGCTAATCTCGCACCCAATAATACCATTGGAATATAGGCCAGCAAGAGATCGGCAACAATAAACCACAAAGGACCACCGGCTATTTTAACCATCATTATACCGCCAAAAAGGAAAAATACACCGATAACCATTGCCAATTGAATATGATGACTCACTGCCAATTTGACCACTACAAAAGCGCCAACCAAGGAGCCCAAAACATGTGCTAGGAGTGGGAAAATAAAATTAACAGGAGTAAATAGTTTCATGCTTTCTGTTAACGCATCCATGTTTGAAACATCTGCTCCTTGCGGAAAGGGAATTATATAAGGGCCTATCGTTACTACGGCCATATTGATAATGCTGCCAACAACTAAGCCTGCAATAGTGGCCAATATATTTTTTAAAGTACTATTCATAATTTATCCCCCTCTGTGATTATTGATTGTATCATATCCAAATACCAACAGATAATTTATTGAAAAAAAATCCATTTGTTAAGCGTTCAAATTCTGATGTAGAAACGTGTTTGAGAATGCAAGTAACGGATGTGTATAGGAAATAATAAAAAACTAAGGTCACCTTGTTGGTGGTGAAAATATACAAAGGGCACACATCCATATTTTGGGCAAGCTCCTAGCTTATTAGGAGATAATAAAATTGTCCTGTGTTGTCCCTGCGTGTCGTTTTAGATAGTAAGCAAGTACCGATACGGCAAATACGATGATAATCCAAGTTCTTGATGCAAAGTTCTTTGTATTATTAAACGTATTTCTGTTTCGGTATTTGGGCAATAGATTTTTTATTCTCGGACAAGCTCCCAGGACATTACTGATATACCTGTTGGAGAATCAATGTTAAGATACGCTCAATTATCTAAAATTATTCAGCTTATTTCGACTTAAACCAATGCAAGCCCAATTTATCCACCTCAACGTGCATTCAGAATTCTCTGTTATTGACTCGACTATTCGTATTCCAAATCTCATAGAGTCCTTAACTGAAAGCCAAACTCCAGCTATTGCTATTACAGATTTTAACAACATGTTTGCAGCAATAAAATTTCATAAAGCCGCAATTTCCGCTGGAATAAAGCCAATATTTGGGGCGGATGTTTTGGTTTTGGATGAAAATGATCGGCCTTACTCTTTAATACTCTTATGCATGAATCGTCAGGGTTATCTCAATCTTAGTGAGATCATTTCACTGGCTCATCAACAAGGCTATCACGATGGTCATCCAATGGTGAGGGAAGAGTGGTTGGAGAAGCATCACCACGGATTAATTGCCATTAGCAGCAACATGCGCGGTGATATCGGTCAATTGATCTTGGACAGAAAGATGGAGCAAGCCGCCGAAAAAATCGAAAAATGGAAGAGAATTTACGCCGATCGCTTTTATTTAAGCATTGCCAGAATTGATAAAAATAACGAGCAATGGCACAACGATGCCACAGTTTATTTTGCCGCTCATCAAAACGTTGCTTTGGTTGCCAGCAATGAACCTCGTTTTATGACAAGCGAAGATTTTAATGCACACGAAGCCCGTGTTTGCATCAACCAAGGTACAATTGTAGCAGATCCTAAGCGGCCAAAAAACTATACCAGACAACAGTATTTAGCCACACCTGAAGAAATGCAGGAAAAATTTTCAGATTATCCTCAGGCCATTGAAAATACGACAGAAATTGCCAAACGCTGTCATTTCAGCTTTGAATTTGGCAAATACTTTCTACCAGATTATCCTGTTCCAGAAGGCGAAACCATCGATCAGTTTTTTCGCCGTAGCACCCAAGAAAATTTAAGCCTTTACTTGCAGAAACACGGCCCTTTTGAAGGGTACAGTGAACAAGATTACTATGACCGACTTAAATTTGAAGTCGATATCATCCTACAAATGGGTTTTCCTGGCTATTTTTTAATTGTTGCGGATTTTATCAACTGGTCCAAAAAAAATAAAATACCGGTAGGACCCGGGCGGGGTTCTGGTGCTGGTTCTTTGGTGGCTTTTGTTTTAAAAATCACCGATTTAGATCCTTTGCAATACGAATTGCTGTTTGAGCGCTTTCTCAATCCAGAAAGAATATCCATGCCTGATTTTGATGTTGATTTCTGCATGGACAGGCGTGATGAAGTAATCGAATACGTAGCAAAAACCTATGGAGCCAATCAGGTCAGCCAAATTATCACTTACGGTACACTCAGTGCCAAAGCTGTTGTCCGCGATGTCGGACGTGTTTTGGGCTACCCTTATCCTGTTGTCGATGGTATCGCCAAATTAATTCCTAACGATTTAGGCATTGACTTGACCAAAGCTTTAAAAGAATCAACCGAGCTAAATCTTAAAATTGAAACCGATGAAGAGGCCAAGGATTTGTTCGATTTGGCTTTGCAATTAGAGGGTCTAACACGGAATACAGGCAAACACGCAGGAGGCGTGGTTATTGCACCAGACAAACTTTCGGCCTTTTGTCCTGTTTACAAAGACGAGCATTCCGAAGGAATCTTAAGCCAATTTGATAAAAACGATGTTGAAACCATCGGTTTGGTCAAATTTGACTTTTTGGGCTTAAGAACCTTAACAATTATTGATAATGCTGTGCAAGCAATCAACAAACGCTTGGAAGAGCCGCTGGACATTTCTACCATCTCTTTAGAAGACGAAAAAGTCTTTCAACTGTTAAAAGAACACCGAACTACCGCAGTTTTCCAACTTGAATCAGATGGGATAAAGGGCTTAATTAAAAATTTAGTCCCCGATTCGTTTGCCGAAATCATTGCTCTTGTGGCCTTGTATCGTCCAGGTCCCATGGGTGCTGGCATGGTTGACACCTATGTCGATTGCAAACATGGACGCATCGAGCCCGATTACTTGCACCCAGAGTTAGAAGACTTACTCAAGCCCACTTATGGCGTTATCCTCTACCAAGAACAAGTGATGAAAATTGCCCAGGTTTTATCGGGCTATTCGTTAGGGCAGGCCGATATTTTACGCAAAGCCATGGGTAAAAAAATCGAATCTGTTATGCTGGAACAAACAGAAATGTTTGTCAGCGGGGCAGAAAATCGAGGCGTTGACCGAGAAGTCGCTACACATATTTTTTCACTCATTGTTAAATTTGCAGGCTATGGATTTAATAAGTCTCATTCTGCTGCTTATGCTCTTATTGCTTACCAAACGGCCTGGCTCAAAGCCCACTACCCTGTAGAGTTTATGGCTTCAGTATTATCAGCAGATATGGACAATACGGAAAAAGTTGTGCACTTGATTGGTGATATTAAATCCATGAATATTGCTGTAGAAGTCCCCAATATCAACGAGTCAGATTATAACTTCAAAGCAGGCAAGGGTCAGTCCATCGTTTATGGTTTGGGCGCCATTAAAGGCGTTGGCAAAGGCGCGATTGAAGGCATGATGCAAGAACGCGCTGAAAACGGTGCTTTCACTTCTTTTTATGATTTTTGTGTTCGGGTTGACTTGCATAAAGTCAACAAGCGAACGCTCGAAGCCCTAATTCTCACAGGGGCATTTGATACTTTGCATACCAATCGTAATGCATTGATGTGCGGCATGGAAGGCAATATTAAAGCGGCTCAACAAAAAAACCACGATCAGCAGTCTGGTCAAGTGGATTTGTTTGCCGTATTAACACCCCAATCCACTAGCAATGAAATGCCCATACCGTTGCCAAATGTTGCTTTTTTTGATGACAACACACGTTTGTTTTACGAACGCGATATGCTGGGTCATTTTATCACTGGACACCCAATTAAAGCGGTCAAAAAATGGCTATATGCTATTATCAGTCATACAGTCAGCAAAGTACTTGCCATGCAACCCGAAGAAGAAACTCAAAATAACAGAGAAAGCGATGACAAAAATGATTACATGAAAAAACGCTATTTTGAAGGAAAACCTGTTATTGTTGCAGGTCTCATCACTTCGGTTAGAGTTCGCAATGAAAACTCTGCGACCGTTGTCATAGCTGATGAAAACAGCGCTATTGAAACCACCTTTTTTCGCGAAAGCTATTTTGAAAATCAGGAAAAAATGCTCAAAGATGAGATTGTTGTCGTTGAAGGCGATGCAGGCGTGGATAATTTTTCCAATAATTTTATTGTCCGAGCAAAAACTCTGCTCACTATCAATGAAGCCATTGCCACTTATTGCTCCAAGATTGGTTTTGTCACATCAACTAATAATTACCAACAATTTTCTGATCAATTAAAAGAATTATTTAACAAGCATGGCAAAGGAAAAGCTCGTATCTATGTCCATCACCAGCAAGATGGTATTGTTTCAAATTTAAAATTAGGAAGAAACTTTAAGATTAGACCCTCATTCCATTTGCTCCAAGAAGCTGAAAAGCTCAGCAACATAGACAAAGTTATCTTAAAATAAGAGGCTGTTCAATGTGTTTTGAAAGCTAGTACTACAATTAATAAGTTCTGCCTAATATTTCAGCTAATCTCGCACAACTACGGTAATATTAGACAAGACTTATAGTTTGTAGTACCCAAACCCCGATATAGAAAATCTTTTACAGAAAAGCTGGATTTGGACTATTTAACGCTTTGGTTTTCTACTTTTCCGATTTCGATCATTTGCTGGTTTCCTTTTGCCTGCAAATTTCTTATCACTGCTGCGGTTTCTACCTCTGCCTTTTGAAAAAGAACCTTTGTTCTTAGGACTGTTTCGGCCTCCGCCTCTTCGTCGCGATCCTGGTGCTGAAACTTTAGCTGTTTGGCCTTCTTTAACTCTACGTATTTCGCTGGGTTTTCCACAAATAAAGGCTTTACTGAGTTGCTTTAACAATTCATCAGGCATATCAGCAGGCAAATCAACGGTACAAACATCGTTAAATATTTCGATATGGCCAACGTAATCTTTTTCGATATCAGCTTCATTGATTATCATCCCGACAACATTGCTTGGTTTGACACCGTGATCGTATCCTACAGATAAACAGTAACGCTGCATTGCAATATCTGGATGTTTTTTTAGAGCTTGTGCTTGGACATCAATGGTGGCATCTTCTGCTGGACTGTTTGAATCATTGAAGCCTCTTTCACCTCTTGGATTGCGCTTGTTGCCATCTTTTTCATGGTCATAATGATGCGTTTCTTCTTTAAGCAAAATACCTTTTTCGCCTTGAGCCAGCAAAGCAAGAGCCGCTGCAATTTGCATGGGATCGTTGTCTGTTTCTGTCTGGAACTCTCTGACCAACTGTTGGTATATACCGAGGTCTGCGGAGGCTATCGTATCGCTGATTTGATCCTTAAATTTTTGCATTCTTTGCACGTTAATGTCTGCAACAGAAGGCATTTTCATGGGTTTAATCGGTTGTTTTGTGGTTTTTTCAATCATGCGTAACATGCGTTGTTCGCGTCTGGCCACAAACAAAATTGCTTCACCACTGCGCCCTGCTCTTCCTGTACGTCCAATACGGTGAACATAAGACTCTACGTCATAGGGAATATGATAATTTATCACATGACTAATGCGCTCAACATCCAATCCACGCGCTACAACATCGGTTCCAATCAAGATATCAATCGTGCCATTTTTTAAATTATTGACCAAGCGCTCGCGTTGTTTTTGTATCAAATCTCCATTTAAAGCTTCTGCAGCAAAACCACGTGCTTTTAATTTATCGGCCAATTCTTCTGTGGCAACCTTGGTTCGGACAAAGATCAATACTCCATCAAAATCTTCTGTTTCTAACAAACGAGTCAAAGCATCTAGCTTGTGCAAACCACTGACCATCCAATACCGTTGGTTGATATTTTTTGCTGTTGTAGTTTTATTGGCGATTTTAATATCCAAAGGTTTGTTCAAGTGATTGACCGCGACTTTTTTCACTTGAGCTGGCATGGTTGCTGAATACAAAGCTATTTGCCTGTTTTCAGGAGTGTGACTCAAAATCCAATCAACATCATCAATAAAACCCATGCGTAACATTTCATCGGCTTCATCCAAAACCAATGTGCTTAGATTGTCTAATTTTAAGGTTTTTCTGCGCATGTGATCCATAACACGTCCTGGTGTGCCAACCACAACTTGGACACCTCGTCTTAACATCTTCAGTTGTGGCTCAAAACTTTGACCACCGTAAATTGGCAACACATGAAAACCTTTGATGTACTTGGCATACGACTGAAAGGCTTCTGCAACCTGAATAGCCAGTTCACGCGTAGGTGTCAAAACTAAAACTTGAACATGTTTTACCGACAGGTCTAGATTAGATAAAATGGGCAAGGCAAATGCTGCTGTTTTACCCGTTCCTGTTTGCGCTTGTCCCAAAACATCGCGACCCGACAAAATGGCTGGGATGCTTTTTTCTTGAATAGGGGAAGGGTGTTCATAACCGTTATCCTTAACTGCTTTTAGAACTTCTTCACTGAGTTTTAAGTCATTGAAAGTTATACTAGAGGGTTTGTCTTGAGGTGTGTTTGACATGATAATCGTCGAAATAAGAGAAGGCGCATATTATACAGGAACTTACTACAAAGATATGCTTTATCAAGCCAATGCCAGAAAACACTCATTAATATTCACCAAATCATAGCATTCTCTAATTCTTAAGCAAATTTATGCTAATATTCCACCTATGAAAATAGCATTTGTAGCCAGCCGATCAGCCAACTCTCAGAAATCACTGAGAAAATTAAAACAAATTTACCAATCATCCATCGTTAAAGCTAAAAAAGCGGATGTTATTATTGCTTTAGGTGGTGATGGTTTTATGTTGCATACTTTGCATCAGTTTATTGAAAATGAAAAACCCGTTTTTGGCATGCGCAGAGGCACAGTTGGTTTTTTAATGAACCGTTATTCAAAATACGATTTAATTGAACGACTCAGAAACTCTCATATTACCACATTGCATCCTTTAAAAATGTTGGCAACAACAACCAACGGAGAACATTTTGAAGCCTTAGCTATTAATGAAGTTTCTCTGTTAAGGCAAACCCGACAATCTTCTCGAATTGGTATTAGTATCAATGGCCAAAATAAAATACAGCAATTGGTCGGTGATGGCATTATGCTTGCCACACCTGCGGGTTCAACTGCTTATAATTTATCAGCTCACGGGCCAGTGCTACCTTTGGGTTCAGACATATTGGCTTTGACACCGATCAGCCCTTTTCGACCTCGTCGCTGGAAAGGAGCTATAATACCCGCAGATACCTGTGTTAAATTTGAGGTGCAAGACTGCCAAAAACGCCCCGTTAGCGCCACAGCCGACAATTTTGAAGTCAGAGATGTTGATTGTGTTGAAGTCTTTGAAGACAAATCTATTAAACTGCAATTGCTATTTGACCCAGAACACAATCTAGAGGATCGCATTATTAATGAACAATTCATCATCTAATAAAGAAAAGGCGAAGCAAGTTTCTTCGCAGACTAGTAATGAGTATGACCCCGTTCTAATTATTGCGGTTTCTTCTCGAACTTTATTCGACTTAAGTCAAGAGCATGCCCTGTTTTTAGACAAGGGCATTGATGATTATCGCGCTTATCAACTGGCACACGAAGACGAAGTTTTAAAACCAGGGATTGCATTTGAATTGGTGAAAAAACTGTTAGCCATTAAACACCCTGAAACCCAAGTTCCTCTGGTTGAAGTGGTTTTGGTTTCTAGAAATAACGGCGATACAGGCTTGCGGATTTTTAATTCTATCCAACACTATCAACTTAATATTCAACGCGCCGCTTTTTCCAATGGCAAGGCTCCTTATGCTTACTTAAAAGCTTTTGGAGCACAATTGTTTTTATCCGCGCACAACAAAGATGTGGAGCTAGCATTACAAGCAGGCTATGCTTCGGCACATTTGTTGACCACGAATATTGAAAACACAACAGCACAGTCCTCTTCCAAACAAGTTCGCATCGCTTTTGATGGAGATGCTGTTTTATTTTCGGATGACTCTGAACGCATTTACAAACAAGACGGCCTCGCCGCTTTTAAAGCCAACGAGCAAGAAAAAGCAGAGGTTCCGCTAAATGGCGGCCCATTCAAACCCTTCTTAATGGCTTTACACCAATTGCAGTCTTTTTTTAAGGTCGATACAACGCCTATCCGAACCGCACTGGTAACAGCACGGTCGGCTCCTTCGCACAAGCGAGTTATTTTAACGCTGCGCCAATGGGGCATTCGCCTGGACGAAGCTTTGTTTTTGGGCGGATTAGACAAGGCCGAATTTTTAAAGGCCTTTAAAGCCGACATCTTTTTCGATGACCAACTTATTTATATCAAATCCGCCAGCAAAAACAAACTAACATCAGGACATGTGCCTCATGGAGTTGCTAATGAAAACAAATAACTCTTCGGCGTTTTGTGTTTGCAAACACAGTTTATAATAGAAAATAAAAAGGCTTCAAAATAATCTATATTTTGAAGCCTTAATTATTAAATATTATTTACTGGAATTAACTCACAAATTATTGAGCCTTCAGTTCCATCTCCTCCCACACTAATGCTTGCCTCTGTTCCATCACCTCCTACACTGATAGCACCTTCTGTACCATCACCTCCTACGCTAATAGATTTCTCAGTACCATCTCCACCTACATAGATGCAATATTGAACGGTTTCTTCTGTACCATCCCCTCCTACATTTTCTTGAGATAATACTGTATTAGAAAGAAGGCTTGTTAAAATTACTAGTGCTATTTTTTTTTTCATTTGATTAATCCTCTGATTGATATTCTAAGAATGAAAATCCGTATTCTGGATAAGTCCCTGTATTTACATTTTCTTCGTAACTGATAAAAACATCAGTTAGTTCAGAATAATATTTGTCGGTTTTGGCTTTAATTTCTTGATGAAGATCAGGAAATTTTATTGGGTTTACTTGCGTTGAAAACAAAGTTCTTTGTACAAACCTATCTTCAGAAGAATCGTTTTGATAGTTATGGACTATTGTGTCTATTGTTCTGTTTAATTGTACTGCTGTAATTTTTGCGTAACTTGTTTCCTCACTAACTGCTGTAGTTCGATATTTAACAATCTCAACCTTATCTCCCAAATCTTTTAAATTACCCAACAAAACAAGTTGATCCAAAATTGATCTGTAGGTCAATGTTCCAGATGCACGTTGTTCGCAGATACTTTGAAATGTTTTAAATGGACCATGTTTGGGAATTTTATTCGATTTGTAGTATTTTTCTGCCGTCCAACGAATGTCTTCTAAAATAACTGACAATTTATCGGGTTTAGCATGGGGCATATCACCCGTTAGGTACTTTCGGATATACCTTCTGTCTATTCCCGTACGAATGGCAATAGCAAGAATACTGGCCTTTGGATCTTGCTTATTGGCTTCTAAAACAAGTTTTTCGTCAATTGAAGCCAAAAATTCCCTTCTTGAAAGATTAAAGCGCAAGATGATTTTAGCTATCGCCTTTGAAAGCAGGGAAACAGCTCTTTTTTTAAGGTTCTGCGGATTTGTTGTATTTAAATTGGTATTTTTCATAGTATTTTCTCCTGACTCAATCATTGTGCAATCATTCACATGGATTTTTGCAAATATATTCATATAATAACAGCTCGTGGGTAAATGCTACGATGCGAGTTTGGTCAAAGCTCCGACTGTAGCAATTTTAGTGGGATTGCACAACTCCACGGTTGTGCTTAAGCCAGTAGTGAGAACAGGCACTGCTGGCTTTCTATTAATCCTTCACTGCAATATTTAGAAATTATTTAAAAAAAACTAGAAGTAAATATTGAATTTTAATCGGCTTTCTACCAAACTCATCGCAACATCAAAACTCCCTAAAAATTAAAAAGGCTTGATAACTGTATATCATAGCAGCTATTTGCTGTTTTTCATAAAATTAAAGCCAAATTCAGTCATTTTGTGCTAATTCGCGCATATAAATGCCGCTTTTTTCATTCCAATACTTTTTTTGTCACTTTTTGATTCAGCTTTTGTTCATTCACTTTTTTGTAAACTGCAAGCACATTTAAAAAACGACAGGTGTTCAAATGAAAATTTCGCAATCACTTTTTTCTAGCTTAACACTCCTTTTTTTTGCTGGAGTTAGCTCTGCTGCTTATTACGATGATAATTACACTTATGCTCAAGTGGTAGATGTACAAGCGGTCTATGAAACCTATCAGGTTCCCGAAAACAGACGCGTCTGCCAAGATCCTAGACAGCGAAATCAAAATCCTCACCCAGAAAGACAAAGAAAAAACACAGGAGCTGCTGTTATCGGTGGAATAATCGGTGGATTAATCGGCAATCGGTTTGGAGATGGTCATGGTCGAGATGCCGCAACAGCTGCTGGTGTTATTGCCGGAGCGACAATTGGAGCCAATGCACAACCAGCACACCGTCAACAACGACCCAACTGTTATACCGAGACTCGTTACCGGCAAGAACAACGAATTGCAGGTTACGATGTCTCTTATGATTATAACGGTAAAATCTACCAAGCTCGCTTACAAAACCACCCTGGCGATCGCGTAAGAGTGCAAGTAAACGTGCAAATTGCTGAATACTAAATATTTACAGAACTCTCTCTTGCCAATTTTATGGCAGCCTTCTATTTTTAGAAGGCTTTTTTTTGTCTTAAGCTCTTGCTATAAATTTATTGAGTCTGAAATTCAGATAAAGTAAAATAAGAAATTGTGATTTTTAAATCAATTATGCCAAAACGCCATCATTCTTTTGAATTCCTCGATTGGAATTTAAACACCAACAATTATCAACTTACCCTTCATTATCGCTGCGAGCTTCTTGGAAAATTAACAGAAACCTTGTACTTACCACAATTCATAATCACTGAGAGCAAAAAGCAAGCTCTTGATAAAGCCTGCCAATTAATACATTTAATGTGCGGTGTAAGTTATTATAAATTTGGATTGGCTACTGAAATAAAATTTGCTGGCGATACACCCTCGCACGAAATGGCTTTGTTTATTGAGAAAACCTGGAAACATGGTTTAGCTGAACTTGTTTATTGCAATGATTTGGATGGTTTTACTTTTGATTTTGTTGGCGTTGAAGGGGGCAACAACAAAGGGGTCAGTACCCTTTTGCCGTGCAAAAGGGTACTGACCCCTTTGTTGTTGCCCCCTTTAACGACCCCTTTATCGCTAGTCCCCCTAGGAGGAGGAAAAGACTCTCTAGTCACTCTTGAAGAATTAAAGGCCCAAGACAAAAACATCACCTTGTTTATGGTTGGAAGCTCCCAATTAATTAAAGATATAGCCAAATTTACACAGTTGCCTTTATTACAAGTGAAACGTAAAATTGACCAAAAACTTATTGACGGTAATAAAACAGGACAAGGGTTTAACGGTCATGTTCCTATTACTGCAATTAACTCTTGTATCTCGGTACTTTGTGCCTTGTTGTATGGCTTTAATGAGATTGTATTTTCAAACGAACGCTCAGCAGACAGTGCCAATACGGTCAATTCTACAGGACTAAATGTCAACCACCAGTATTCAAAAAGCCATGAATTTGAACGTGACTTACAAAAGTTAATACAACTAGAAATTTCTGAAAAGCTGGATTATTATTCACAACAAAGAGCTTTTTCAGAATTGGCTATTTTGAAAAAGTTCAGCCAATACCCACAGTATTTTCCAGTATTTTCCAGTTGCAATCGAAATTTTCATATAGATGGTTCTCATAACAGCCGAAGTTTATGGTGTTGCGATTGTCCCAAATGCCGTTTTGTCTTTTTGGGTTTAGCTGTTTTTATTGAAAAACAACAATTGCTCACTATTTTTGGCAAAAATTTATTGGCTGATCCAAAACAAAAACAAGGTTTTGCTGAATTATTAGGCCTGCAAGGAATCAAACCTTTTGAATGTGTCGGTGAAATCGAGGAAAGCCAATTTGCCTTAACACTGTTGAAAGATAAAGTAGAATGGCGAGATGAGACTTTGGTTCAGTATTTTGTTGCTAAAATTCCGCCTCTATCGATAAACCAACAACAAAAAATAATGCAACCGAGTTAATAGATGAAATTAGAATTAATAAAATCCAAGAAAGTGGCTATTTGGGGATTTGGCGTTGAAGGTAAGGCGGTTGCTAATTATTTGCTGCGGAATAAGATCAGTTTTAGTGTTTTATGCAAATCACATGAAACAGAGGGCGATTACAACTATTTAACACAAGAAATAACCACTGATGTCCTCAATCGATTTGACATTATCATTAAATCCCCGGGGATTAGCCCTTATTCAGAGAGAGTGAAATTATCTACAGCATACTTTACTTCTCCGACCGCTCTGTGGTTTGCCAACGAAAAGAAAACACAAGTCATTGCCGTCACTGGCACAAAAGGCAAAAGCACTACGGTCAGTCTGTTGGCTCACATTCTAAAGAAACAAGGTAAAAGTGTGAATTTAGTCGGAAATATTGGCCAAGCCTTGATTTCATCGCACTCAAATTATGATTATATTGTTCTAGAAGCCTCTAGTTTTCAGATTTATGATGGCAATATCCAAGCCGATATTGCTGTAATCTGCAATCTGTTTTCTGAACATATCGACTGGCACCAAGGCAAAAACAATTACTTCAATGATAAACTCAAGTTATTAGACAAGGCCACAATAAAAATCTTAAATGCGAAAAACGCCACTCTAAACTCACTTTGTAGCAATACAGAAGCCATTTATTTTAACACTAGAAACAACTATCATATTAACGGCAACAGCTTGTATAAGCATGACACAAAGTTAATACAACTCTCAGAGATACAATTACTAGGCTGGCACAACCTAGAAAATTGTGCTGCCGTTCTAACCGTATGTGATTGCTTGCAGCTCAACACTGAGCAATGCATAAATGCAATCAAATCATTCAAACCTTTGTCTCATCGCTTACAAAACTTGGGAATAATTGCAGGCTTTCATGCCATTAATGACAGTATTGCCACCACACCTGTTGCTACTTTGGCCGCCTTAGCGACGGTTGATCTAAGCAAAACCACTTTATTCGTTGGTGGTTACGATCGAGGTTATGATTGGTGCGATTTTGTTGATTCTTTAGCAAAGATACCCATGCGTCTGATGATACTATCGGGTCAAAATGCTAAAAAAATCCATGACTTATTGAAAAACAAAACAACTGCCTTTAATTACATATTATGCAACAACTTGACTGAAGCGATTAAAACAGCCTTGCAGTACTCAAATACAGGGGATACCTTGTTATTATCTCCGGGGGCACCAAGTTTTGATCAGTTTGATAGTTATATAAAACGAGGAGAGTTCTTTGAAGAAGAATTAAAAAGATATGAAAATTAAATTATCATTACTGGTTTTAGTGTTCGTTTTTTGTGAAGCACAAAGCGTAGAAAATGAACAAATTCCGCAATCATTGCTTGAACAAGTAGAACAGGGCAATGCTGAGGCCGCTTATTTTATTGCTACCATGTTTGATAAGGGCTCTGAACTTATTAACAAAAACCCCAAAAAAGCCAAAAAATGGATGTTGAAAGCAGCTGAAATGAACCTCCCTCAAGCCATGTATGAACTGGCTTTAATATTGGAGTTTGACAATGAAGAATACGAAGAAGCCATGAAATGGTACTTAAAGGCTTCAGAATTTGGCCATGCGGCAGCTATGGGCAATCTTGCTTATATGAACATGAAAGGCCTAGGCTCACTCCAACAAAACTGTCAAACCGCCTACCAATGGTATGAAAAAGCCATTGCAAAGGATGAAGAAGTTGCCTTCAATGACTATATTTGGTCCTTAGCCACACATGAAAACAAAAAATGCCGAAATGCCGAAAAGGCTCTTTATTATTATTCAAAGTTTATGACCGTTTTAAATACAGATTATCAGCAAATGCCAGCCTATGTCTTGGACACTGGTGCTGCTGTCTTTGCGGCTGTTTCTGACTTCAATCAGGCCATAAAGCTACAAACTATGGCTCTTGATAAATTAGTGGACAAAGATAAAACAAGCGCCTATCAAGAACGCTTGAATACCTACCAATCGAGACAAGCCTGGACCCAAAAACAGTAAATTTTTTGCTACTCACCCACCGTTGTCATTCCCGCCTTTGGAGAAATGACGGGGTGAGTTACAAATTTTCATACAAATAGAACGCAATAGTTCAGCAAGCTGATTAGTTTTCAAATCCTGCTTTGAATACAATGTCTGGAATTAAAATAGGAACAACTATTGTTGAGTTTCTTGCCACAGCAGGCACCTCAGCAGCAGAAAGCTTAATCTCTGCGGTAGCTGGCGCTCGATCTGTGGTAAATGAAAAACTGAAAAGCATGCCCCAGTCTTGTTCGTTTTGATTTGTTCCTGCTATACTTAATACATTGTTATTACGAACAAATTGCCAGTCATTGTTAACATCATGATCTGGATCGGCAAATACAGGGTTAATAAACTGAGCTGAATCATCAAGTACTATCTGGTATTTGTTAAAACGCGCATCAAATTCATAATTCTCAACCGCATAATTGTAGCGATATAAACCACCACCTAAATCAACAACCTTAACTGCAGCAGTTACTAACCCTTCTTTAGTATCAATTGTTTTTGAACTTTGCATAGCAGTAGCACTATTGGCTGGAACATAATTATCCAGTGCGGCTCCATTTGAAAAAGTATTGCCCATGTTCATCAACCATATATTCCCACTTTGAACAGGTGCGATTGTGCGATAACCCATAGAATTGAAAATATTCACATCATCTCGTATCAAATACCATGCCTGAAAATACATTTGAGTCGTATTAGCATCCGAAAGATCGGAAGTATAAACTGAAAGACGATTTTCATCGGTAGCATTGGAACTGTTTTGGTGGCTTCCTGTACATTGAGGATCAAAAAAAGAACCACAATTATCCCATGACCCGGCAAAAGATTCAATTTCAGCCCGAGGCCCAAGGTCATAAGAAGAGTCATTATTGCCCGTTCCATAAACATCTTCACATCCCAACCACAAGATATGCGAATTATTACAATTAATATCACAATTGCTATTTATGGTTAAAAAGGCATGTTTAATGCCAGAGTATGCCAATTGCTCAAAGCGATTGTCAATTTCTCTATAGATAGACCAGTTCAAAAACGGATGCTGATCATTTCCATAAGGATCAAAAGGCCCTGTAAACTGTTGGTACCAAGCCACATCTGCTGATCCAACATTTTTCAAACTGGCCGATGGAGCAACAATGATTTTATCAGAGCCGATATTTCTCATCCATTGCACTGTACCAATATTCACTAACTGAACATCCACATCAGCCGCTGGTGGCCAAATCGGATGATTATTGCAGTCTGAACCTCGGAGTTCTGTCTCTGCGAATTCTGGAATAAAGAGGCGGCTATAGGTGTGAAGTTGTCCAATAACTTGCCCCTCTAGAGCTGGAATATTTAAAAGTTCTGCAAGCTTTGCCGTTGCAAACAAATCCATATTGGACATGCGCAACAAGCCTCTTTCTTTGTCGTATTCAATATGAACACTTGTAATAGTAAACAAGTGGTTTTTGTCTTGGTCAATGAGTTGAAAATTAACGATATCGCTGGCATTAGAACCCTTCTCTACAGGAACAAGATCAAAACTATCTACCTTTACACTCAATTTACCAGAACTTAAAGTAAAATTTGAATTAACAGACAAATGTCCTGCTGTGATTTTCTCAATATTTCCATATGGCATTTGTAATTCTAGCTGAGATTTTTCACTAACAGGAAAGACCCGACTATTCAGATCCCAGTGTTTGTTCGAAAACTCAGGCCTAGGAAAGATTTGAATATTCATATCTGCCAGTTTTTCGTGCATAAGCTTCAGGTCAGCTTGACCACCATAAGCCTTCCAGCGAAGATCAATTTGTTGTTGCTTGTTTGCATTCTCCAGGTTCTTAAGCCACGGGCTTAAGGCTTGAGATTTTGTAGTGAACAGAGTCATTATTAAAATGACTATAAATATTTTTTGCATAGCACCCCTCTCTTTTAAATATGATATTTGTATCGAACGAGAAAGGTGAAATACTCTATTCTCCAATTAATTCCACAATAACTTGAGAATAAATAGCATATAAATTTGTCACGTCTCTCACTAAAACACACTCGTCAATTTGATGAATTGTTTTATTAACAACACCTAATTCTACTACTTCTACACCAAAAGGGGCAACAAATCTTCCATCTGAGGTGCCTCCTCCTGTATTAAATTCCGTTTCTGTGTCTGAATTAGCAATAATACTCTTTTTTATCGCTTCTTTTAAACGAGAATTGGTGCAGTGAAAGGGCAATCCTGACAAATTCCAAGCAATCGAGTACTTGAGTTTGTCTTTATTGAGCAGCTGTCTTAGTTGTTTTTCTAGGCTCTCTTGACTTGACTCAGGACTGTAACGAAAATTAGTTTGAAGAATGATATCTGCGGGGATGATATTAGAAGTATTGGTCGATGTTGTTACACTGGATATCTGGAAACTTGTTGGAGGAAAATCGGCATTGCCTTCATCCCATTGATAATGGCTTAATTCAGCAATAACCGGTGCCGCTAAAAAGACGGGGTTGAGCGCATTTTGAGGATAAGCAACATGCCCTTGTTTGCCATGAATAGTAATTTGCGCATGCAAAGAACCGCGCCGACCAATACGCACCACATCGCCCAAGACCTCCGAACTTGAAGGCTCTCCAACCACGCAAAAATCAAAGTGGTGTTTTTTTGCAATATGCGGCATCATTTTTTTGATCCCATCGATTGCTTCACCTTCTTCATCACTGGTGAGTAAAATAGCGATTTTACCTTTGTGCTGTGGATTAGATTTGACAAAATCAATAACTGCTAAAGTAAATGCAGCTACAGCACATTTCATATCCGCTGCGCCACGACCATACAGATAATCCCCGTCGATAACAGCAGCGAATGGTGGATGCTTCCAGAGATTTTCATCACCGGTTGCAACAACATCCGTATGACCAACAAAAAGTAAGCTTTGCGAGTTTTCGCTCTCACTTCCATGCCAAGCCAAAAGGTTATCCACCTCACCATAACGCTGTTGGTCAAGAGAAAAGCCTGCATCGCTTAACAACTGCGCCAACAAAGACTGACAACCACAATCATTGGGCGTGATTGATTGACGGCGAATCAGTTCTTGGGTCAGAGTAAGGGCATCAAATTGAGGCATTTAAAGCCACTTTTGGGGAAAATATCCCACATGATAAAATCCGTCAATTTCTACAATGGGACGCTTCAACAGCGTAGGATGGGCAACAAGTAATGCGGCTGTCAAGGTGTTCTTTTGTTCTTCTGTTAATGTTCTCCAAGTCGTACTTCGCTTGTTCACTATTTCTTCTATAGAGTGCTGAGACAAAAAACACTGAATCAAATCTTCATCAATACCATCCACACGATAATCGTGGAATTCACACATCTGGCCGTTTTGTGCGCACCAGAGTATGGTTTTTTTAATTTTATCGCAGTTTTTAATCCCAAATATCTTCATCAGCTTTGCTCAAGTAGTTTGCAATGTGTTGGTTGAGGTCTGTTAGTCCAGATTTTGTGATTGAAGAAATAACAAAAACAGGGCCTTTCCAATCCAGTTCCTGTTTGTAGTGTGCAACTTTTTCTTTAACGATATCCTTCGCCATCAAATCAGATTTGGTGAAAACCAACCAACGCTCTTTGCCTTGCAATTCGTTGGAGAATTTTTCCAGCTCAATTTCCAAGGCCTTAAACTGTTCAACAGGTTCTGGCATGCCTTCATAAGCGGGCAATTCCACCATGTGCAACAACAAACCCGTCCGTTGTAAATGCTTTAAGAATTGTATGCCCAGTCCAGCACCTTCTGCTGCACCTTCAATAATACCTGGAATATCAGCCACCACAAAAGAGGTTTCAGAATCTATCCGCACAACACCCAATGCGGGATAAAGTGTGGTAAAAGGGTAGTCTGCAATCTTGGGCTTAGCACTGGATACAGCATCAACATAGGTGGACTTTCCTGCGTTAGGAAACCCAAGCAAACCGACATCGGCCAAAACTTTCAATTCCAAACGCAAATGACGTACTTGACCTTCTTCACCAGGAGTAAACTGCTGTGGAGCGCGGTTGCGGGAACTCTTAAAGTGCATATTACCCAAGCCACCTTTACCACCATGAGCGGCTATCAGTTGTTGTTTATGCTCAGTAATATCACCAACTTTGATGTCCATTTCCAAATCATAGACCTCAGTACCCACTGGTACTTTTATAATTAAGTTATCACCACACTTGCCGTACATTTGCCGGCCGCGACCGCTAACCCCGCGAATAGCCTCAAAGTTCTTCTTGTGTCGAAAGTCTATCAAAGTGTTTAAACCCTCATCTCCCACCAAGATAACATCACCACCACTGCCACCATCACCACCATCAGGGCCACCCATAGGCTCAAACTTTTCGCGGCGAAAACTAGCAGAACCACTGCCACCATGTCCTGCTCGGACTACTATTTTTGCTTCATCTACAAATTTCATGGGTGCATTTTAACACTAATACCCAAATCCTGATACAGAAACGTATTTGAAAGCTCAAGTAATTGACAGGAAAAGAAACCAATAATTCCTACACCAATCAGTCTGTCCTCAAGCTCTGTTATGTCATTCACTATTAAGGCATATAAGTGCTTTAGCCGAATTCTCAAAATGGCCCTATGCTGTTGATCATTTTGACCATTCGCTTCTTTTTCCAGCTTGAAAGCGGTTTATGATAGTTGGCTACTATGTATTGGTAGTTGGTTTTTTCAAAACCTGCAGCCAAATCTACTTCTAAGGCTCTAGGGTCATTTACATGACCAAAAAAAGCATCGCATTGATCAGCAAAATACTCAAAACCGTATCTTAACATCAAATATAAAATTCCATTATTTTGAGAAATCAACTCTTTTTCCCGTGTTGACATTTGCCGTATTGCTCTTCCATCAGTTATACCTCCTCCCACTAATAAAGTATTTTTATACGGTAAAAAACTTAAGTAACTTACTGGGACAAAACTATCATTTTGTTTGTAAAAAGCAATCAAATGATTGGTGGTTTTTGGAGCATCACTGTTAAATTTTCTATTAAACATATCGTTAATAAAGTATTGACCGTTATCAACAACGACTGGCGTAATAAATTTGAGCAATTCTGATTTAAAATTCATGGAAATAGTTTTAGTTAATTGTAAGAGCATGAATATTAACATATCAGCGAATCTTAATAAAACCTTATCACCAATGGCATAACCTCAGTTTTTGTAAATTCCTTATCCATCTCAAGTACATAAACCTTAATTCGCGATGCTCTATCGGAATTTGGGCAGAACACCAACAAAAGCAGGCAAAAAAAGACAATGAAACCTGCAATAATCAAAATAGTGCGATTAATTTAAATTTAATTCTTGAGTTCTAAAAATTAGATTGTTAGACTGCAAGCACGTTAAAAATAAACAAGCAAAAATTAAATCAAACATGAAGCAAACAAAGCAACAATTCAATAAGACAAATCGCTCAAATAAGTGCACGTCTGTTTCTGTTGCCCGACGCTTGCGCCGACGTATGAGCACGCCGGGTTGTTAGAGATTTAATTTAAAAATAAAACAAATTCTCAAAAACCTGGCAAAAGCCAGGTTTTTTCGTTCTGGCTAAGTCAAAATTTATGACAAAGTGGAGCTAGAAATGCACAAAAACTTTATTACAACCGAAAACTGGACAAAAGACGAACTCGAAGAGTTATTGTCGGTGGCAGGTGAACTTAAGAACAATCCTTTTCATCAAAACTTGAAAAACAAGTCCTTTGCCTTGTTGTTTCTTAACCCTTCGATGCGCACACGCACCTCCTTTGAAATTGGCATCCAACAATTGGGAGGCACCGCTGTTATTTTGCAACCAGGCAAAGATGCTTGGGGCATAGAATTCACTAATGGCGTGGTCATGGATGGCGATGCCGAAGAACACATCAAAGAAGTCGCTGCTGTATTATCAAGTTATGTAGATGCCATTGCCATTCGAGCTTTCCCAAAATTTATTTCGTGGGAGGATGACAAACAAGACAAGGTTATCCGCGCTTTCGAAAAATACGCCTCTGTTCCTATTATTAATATGGAAACCATAGTGCATCCATGCCAAGAGCTGGCCTTGATGATGACTATTAAAAATCATTTGGGCACCGTCAAAAACAAGAAATTCTTGATGACATGGACTTATCACCCCAAACCTTTAAACACGGCTGTCGCCAATTCTGGCTTATCAATCTCCTCAAAATTTGGTATGGATGTCACCCTGCTTTGTCCCAACAAACATTATATTTTAGACGACAAATACATTGAATTAGCCAACAAGAATTGTCAAGCCAATGGTGCAAGCTTTAGTATCACGCATGACATTGAAGCAGCCTACACGAATGCTGACTTTGTCTATGCTAAATCTTGGGGCGCCTTGCCCTTTTATGGAAATCCTGATGAAGAATGGCAACAACGGCGAAAATACCAGCATTTTATGGTCGATGAGCAAAAGATGGCCTGGACCAATCAAGCTAAGTTTTCACATTGTCTGCCCTTACGCAGAAACATCAAAGCCACCGATGCTGTCATGGATGCCGACTATTGTGTTGCAATTGAAGAAGCAGAAAACAGATTACATGTACAAAAAGCCATGTTATTAGAACTCTTTGGAGAAAAAATATGAACACTCAAAAACTTGTTTTAGCCTTTTCTGGCGGATTAGACACCACTTATTGTTTGCACGACTTGGTCAAAAAAGGCTATGAAGTGCATTCTGTTTTCGTCAATGCAGGTGGAATTAGCACCGAAGAGATCGATTCAATCGCCTCAAGAGCCCTGCAATTGGGTGCGACAAAACACCACAGTTTTGATATCAAAAACGAAGTATGGAAAGAATTCGTGACACCTTTGGTCTGGTCTCATGCCCGCATGAACAATGAATATCCCTTGCTATGCTCGGATAGATACATGATCGTAAAGAAATGCTTACAATTGTGCGATGATCTAGGTACCACTCTATTTGCCCACGGATGCACGGCTATGGGTAACGATCAGTTCCGATTTGATCAAACGGTTAAATCTCTGGGCGACTACGAAATCATTGCCCCAATACGTGACTTGCAAGCGCATGTCAATTCTGTCAGGGATTACGAAATAGAACACTTGTCCAAAGCAGGTATCGATGTCGCAGGACAACACAAAGCTTATTCCATTAATGAAAACATGCTGGGCGTGACCATCTCTGGTGGGAAAATTGATGAATTCCAACAACCCGATGACTCCTCTTATCTTTGGGTTAAACAAAGAAAAGACTGGCCTCAAAAGCCCTTATCATTAAGCTTGGGATTTGAACAAGGCGAAGCCGTTAGCCTCAATGGAGAGAAGCTCGATGGTGTGACTATTATTGAAAAACTCAATCAAGTCTTAGGCGAGTATGGGATAGGCCGACACATTTATACAGGCGATGTCAGTATCGGTCTCAAAGGCAGAATTGTGTTTGAATGTCCTGCAATTGACGGTCTTCTTGCCGCTCATCAGGCTTTGCAAGACACGGTTAATTCAAAGTTTCAAAATCAATTTTATCCCATTATTTCCAATCGCTGGGCAGAGCTGGTTTATAACGGTTATTTTCATGACCCTCACAAAACTGACTTAGAAGCTTATTTAAAAAGCTCCCAATCCCATGTGACTGGGACTGTTACTCTTTATAGCGAAGGCGGCAGTTTATTGGCGAGCGCGGTTGAATCCAAATACATTGTTCAAGATTCCGATTCTGTCTATGCACAATCCTGTGCTTGGTCCCCAGCTGATGCTATTGGCTTTATTAAATTAGCTGGACAAGCCTCCACTTTAGTGAATAAGGTAAGAAGATGACTGCAAATACAACCAGTAAAATACTTGAAAACTTGGATTTTCTAATCCAACAAGACACACAAAATCCACCGCGGAAGATCAGCAAAGAGGACCGACTCTATCAACACCTGAACCAGCACTTTAAAAACCATGGGTTTCAAGTAAAAATTACCGATCTCGGTGATGGACATGTGACTTTTTATGCCACAAAAGGCCAGCCCAGAGAATTATTCAATGTCCATCTGGACACTGTTCCTGTGACGGCCAGCACTCTGAAACTCTGGAATCATGATCCTTTTAAATTAAGCCTCAAGGACAACAAAGTTTACGGACGAGGCAGCTGTGATATCAAGGGAGCCGCTGCTGTGTTAATGCTGTTGGCCGAAACCGCTGATGATTTGGCCGTGGTCTTCACTTCCGATGAAGAAGGAGCCAATGGTTGTTGTGTGCAAAACTTTATTGACAGCACTGATTTGTCTCGCTACCAACAGATTATTATTGCCGAACCCACCAACGCCAAAGCGGTGGTTTCTCACCGGGGTTATCTTTCCACTTATATTGAGTTTACTGGTATTTGCGGCCATTCATCAATGGCCAGCGCGCTAGAATTCAACGCTATCCACAAGGCCAACAGCTGGCTAACTCAAGCCTTAGACTTTGCCAAACAACAAGTGAGTGCAGACAATCCAGCAGGTATTTGCTTTAATGTTGGCGTCATTAAAGGCGGAGAAAAAAACAACATGATTGCAGAAAAAGTCAACCTGGACTTTAGTGCTCGCGTGCCTTCAGGCCTGTCTTCGAAAAAGATCTATGAAAAAATGAAGTCCTTTGACGAGCAAGCCAAATGGCGTGCAGGCATGATCGCACCGCCCTTGCCTGCGGATGGACAAAACGATGAAAAAAGCCTCAACTTCTGTAAAAATAACGCTATTGAAGTCGCCCAAGCCGTTGATTTTTGGACCGAGGCCGCCTTGTTTTCTCAAGCGGGTTTTGCCGCAATTGTACTTGGACCTGGAAATATCAAACAGGCACACACTATTGATGAATGGGTGGAAATCTCACAACTTGAAAAAATTTACGGTCTCTATCAAGCCATTCTCAACAACACATCACTCGACAATAACACGCCAAGTGGCAAGGATTAAACCATGCAATTCAAACAAAAACTCATTAAACAGGTCTTGCTTCAATTAGGACACTCCAGCGAAGCACACTATTATTTAGACCAATACAACAAGCCAAACCAAGTTAAATTTGCTGTGGTTAAAGTCGGGGGCAATGTCATTGCTTCGCAACTGCAAGAACTGGCTCAATCGCTTTCTCTTTTGACTCACTTGGGTTTAATCCCCATTGTTTTGCATGGTGCAGGTACGCAGATCGATGCCGAAATTGCCAAGCAAAACTTAGCGGTTGAAAAATTAGATGGTTTACGTGTCACCGATGACAAAACTATCGAACTGATTCAACCTGTTATTCACAAGGTTCATCAGCAATTGCTGGATGCCTTGAGTGAGCAAGACATCAAGACCAAAAGTATTTTTAATCAGGTGTTTTCTTGCAATTATTTGAACAAGGACAAATACGGCCATGTTGGTCAAATAAAACAAGTACATTTAGCAGAAATCAATCAAGCCATAAAAGACAAGCACGTCCCCATCTTGAGTTGCCTAGGCCACGATGAAGAGGGTCATGTATTCAATATCAATGCCGACATCGCTATTCGCAAACTGGTGTGGGAAAGCAAACCCGCAAAAGTGATTTTTGTCACGCCAACTGGTGGGCTCTTGGATGAGAATGATCAACTCATTTCTGCCATACAATTGCACAACCAATACGAAAACTTAATGCAACAATCCTGGTTGCATTCAGGCATGAAATTAAAGATTCAACAAATCTACCAACTGCTAAAACCCATGCCCCGGAAACTCAGCGTCTCAATTACTGCGGCCAGCGAACTTGGAAAGGAACTGTTTACCCACAAGGGCAAGGGCACTTTTATTTCTATGGGTGAGAACATCAACCACCATCAATTGATAGGTTCGGCTGTAAAACTTAAACTGATCAGTTTGTTGGAATCAACATTCGGCAAAAAGCTTAAAGCTGATTTTTTTGAAGATTTAAAACTCAAATCCATTTTTATTTCCGAATCAGGTCACGCCGTTGCTTTGGTTACCGAAGGCCACAACGGCATTCCCTACCTCAACAAATTTGCTGTCACTAGTCAAGCGCAAGGGCAAGGTTTGGGAAAAGCCATATGGGAACAAATGTTAGCGGTCTATCCTCAAATTTACTGGCGCTCGCGTCAAACTAATAAAATCAATGGCTGGTACTACAAACAAGCCGATTGCAGTTACAAACAAGACAATTGGATTGTCTTCAGTTGCGGAATGCCCTTAAATCAAGCGGTAGAATGCATGCAAGTAGGAGCTAATTATGCAGACAGTTGGCAGGAGAAGGCTTGATGATAAAAATAGCTTTAGTAGGTGCTCGCGGGCATGTTGGCTTTGAGCTAATTAAGCTCATAGATACGCACCCAAAGACACAATTAGTGGCCGCCTATTCACGCGAGTACACTGGCAAAAAAGTTACTGAGATTGTCACTGGCTTTTCAGACCATAACTTGCGGTATTGCGCTGATGAGCTAGAGGGCTTGGCCGAACGCGATCTGGATGTGTTGTTTTTAGCATTACCAAATGAAATTGCAGCAAAAAACCACAATTTATGGCTTAAAATCAGCAAAAACACCGTAATAATAGACCTAAGTTCAGATTTTAGATTTGATGATAGCTGGATCTATGGTCAGCCTGAAACCAAGCAAAAAAAAATTGCAGGCCAAAAGCTCATCGCTAATCCAGGCTGTTACGCCACCGCCTCTCAGCTCGGGATTTTACCCATTGTTGAGTTACTTGAAGGTATACCCTGTATCTTTGGAGTTTCAGGTTATTCCGGTGCTGGCAGCAAACCAAGTGATAAAAACAATCCAAAGTTGCTCAAAGACAACCTCATGCCCTACAAATTGGTCGATCATATTCACGAAAACGAAGTCAGTCGTGTTTTAAACCACCCTGTTCATCTCATGCCTCATGTCGCTGAGTTTTTCAGAGGCATTCATTTAACCCTATCACTCACTCTAAAAGGTAGAAAAACAGAAAGTGAAATCCTGCAGATTTATCAAGAATATTACCATCAATTTGAACTGATAAAAGTCAGCAAGGAAATCCCCGAAGTTTCTCAAGTACAAAATACTCACAATGTATTAATAGGCGGATTCTCCATCAAAGGCAAACACCTTGTTGTTTGCGCTTGTATTGATAATTTACTCAAAGGTGCAGCGACTCAAGCGATACAAAATATGAATTTGGCTCTGGGAATTGAAATGAATTTGGGGATTGTATAGAGAGGCATAATCATAAAGAAATATTGCTGATTAGTAATTCCCAAATCCCGATATAGAAAATCACAATGAGAGTACAAGCTCTTAACGCGCCTAAGAAATCCTCAAAAAGCTTCATCACCAATGAGGTGCATTTAGTTTTTGTGAATTCCTTATGCACATCAATGACTTGCACTCTAAATTGCGATTCTATATCGGGATTTGGGAAAGAAAATGAGCAAATCCAGCTCTTAGGTTGAATTATACTGACTGAACAGCAACACTGATTTTAATCAAACTACTGAAATTAGATGGGTATTTCTTCAAATTGAACGAAAAAGCCTCTCCTTTTAAAGTTCTTTGTTAAAATCTAAATTTACAAGAAATACTCACAAAACAACTGAGAAAAAAATGAAAAATAAAAATTATTTATGGAGTGGCGAAGACCAACAAAGCATTGATGCGGAGTTAATGGACTTTATGGCTGGCGCTGACATTGAGCTGGACAAGCATTTATTTGTCTATGATATTGTTGCTTCCCAAGCGCATATTGGTGGCTTAAAAACCAGTGGAATCTTGAACGAAGACGAATACAACAAGTTGTACGATTGCATGGAAGAACTGAAAGAATTGTACCAACAAGGACAATTCATTCTGGACAACTCCTATGAAGACGGTCATTCGGCCATTGAATTTTACATTACTGAAAAACTCGGTGATTTAGGCAAAAAGGCACACACAGGGCGTAGCCGCAACGACCAAGTATTAACCTGCTCGCGTTTGTTTCAAAAACACAATTTGCAGCAAATTCAAGAGCTGTGCAAATCACTGGCAATCACAGTTTTAGACTTAGCCACCCAACACAAACAAACAGCCATGCCCGGTTACACCCATTTGCAAAGAGCCATGCCTAACACTGTTGCCTCATGGCTGGCTGGATTTGCAGAAAGCTTGATTGATGATGCATATTTATTAAATTCGACCCTTAATTATATCGATTGTTCTCCCTTGGGTACCGCCGCTGGCTTCGGCGTTCCCTTGGATTTACCACGGCAACAAGTGGCCAAAGAGTTGGGCTTTGCACGGGTGCAAATCAACCCTGTTTATGCACAAAATTCTCGTGGTAAATTTGATTTGGTGGTCTTGCAAAGCTTGTACCAAGTCATGTTGAACATCCGCAGATTTTCATGGGATTTAAGTCTGTATATGACTGCTGAATTTGGTTTTATTACTCTTGATAAAAGCCACACAACAGGTTCGTCCATTATGCCCAACAAATCCAATCCCGATGTAGTCGAACTCATGCGTGCTAGTTTGTCGGTAATTGAAGGAGCTATGGCTCAAATTCAAGCTTTGATTTCTTTGCCATCGGGTTATCAACGTGATTTGCAAATGAGCAAAGAACCGATGATAAAAGGCGTTTTAATTAGTAAACAAGTGTTAAAATTAATGCCAGGTTTAATCCAAGCTTTAAACTTCAATACAAAAAAGATGCAACAAGCCATCAGCGCCGATATGATGGCAACCGATCAAGCCCTTGCACATGTCAAAGCGGGCACCAGCTTTCGGGATGCCTACGGACAAGCCAAGTCCGAAATCAGCGGCATTAGTGCAGAACAATCCTTGAAAGATAGAATCTCTTTAGGCGGTGCGGCCAATTTGGGTTTGGATATTTTGCGAAAAAGAGCGACCGAGCTTTAGCTCCCAATTCCCGATACAGAAATGCGCTTGAGAATACAAGTAACTTGTTTTCTATATAGAGATTTGGGGAATAGGATAAGAAAACTAAATCGAGTACGCTAAATTGTTGCAACAAAACGATAATAGCTGTTCTTTACTTTCCCAAGAACACCATTTTCTGCCATACTTTCTGACTCAAGCCTGTACACAAACTTTCGATATCATTGGCTGCCGAAACAATTTCGGATTCTGGCAACCTTTCGGAAAAAAGCGCTGCAATTTTGCCTATCATGGAAAACATTTCTGAACAGTAATCCAAGTAGCGCATCAATTCTGCTGCTGTTAATTGTCGCAAAGGAGAATTTTCTGTTCTTTCAATTCCTGAAATCACCATGGAAGGGTCTTTAGTCAACTGATGCATATCAATGACATGTGCTATTGACCTTAATCGGTGCAATTCTCTTAACACCTTGCGGCGTTTTATGCGTTGCTCAAATGTTATTAAAAAGAACAAGGCCGCACTGACCAGTATTACATCGTTGATTAATGCTTCAGATACCTGAATAATTTCGGACAATGTTGGCTGTCTAAACTCCCATTCAATGACTAGAAATGTATAAATCAAAGCCATAACAAACACAAGCACAACAATAGCAACCCCAGTACGAACCCAATGATTGGATTTAATCAATTCTTGAATGCTCAATTCTGCCTTTGTTGCCGCTTGATGCAATTCTGAGCATACACGCGAAATACTTGATTGCTTGAACCTTTCATCAATACGAATATTGAGCTTAGCAATAGTAGTGATGATTTTTTTGATGTTTAGTTCCTTGTACATTGTAGTGCTTTAATAAGAATTAATTTTTATTCTATCATTTTTAGAATAAAGCCTCTAGAATTTGTAATGCAAACGAAAGGAAGCTGGGTTGAGTGCAGTTTAATAGTACCAACACCTATTAAAACCAGTATAATACTCGCTTAAAGATCAAATTATATGGTTATTGTAATTATTCATTTAAATTTATATGCTAAAATTGAAAAATCAAATTTATTGGATAATTCCTGCCACTGTCTATGTTGTGGCCAGTTTTTTCAGTGTAATTAATATTGATGGCGTTAGAGATTATTTAGCGGCTTATGACATTGTAGTCAATGGCAACCATACTCTAGTAGGGCCGCAAATGGCTTATAGCTTTCATTTTGGGTCGTATTGGTATTACTTACTTACCATTCCTTTATTCATCTCAAAGTCTTGGTTGTCACTTTCTGTCTTTGTCGCCTTTCTGACAGTTTTAAAGTTTTATTACGCCTACAAATTAGGAGAGTTATTACTCGGAACTAAATTTGCAATGCTTCTTTGCGCATCTTTAATGCTAGCCTCTTTTACACTGATTCAGCAAATTACTTTTACTCATACCAATTTGATTGAGTTTGCCGTGCTTTTCATTATGTATTATTGCTTTACTTTCAATCAAGAAAAAAGCATAGCTTGGATGCTGTTAGGGTTTTATTCTGGAATTGCAATTCATATACATCCAACAACAGCAATCGTATCCTATTGGATATTTATTAAATTGTATCATTCAAAAACATGGCTAAAAAATTCTTTGAGCTTGCTTTTCGGTCTTCTTATTGCTTTTACACCCATAATCATACATGAATTTATCACTGGTTTTGAAAACATAAAAGGAGCTATTTCCTACTTTTCTTACAATACTGACAGTCGTGATTTTTTTGGAGCTTTAAAATTAGTAACTGGAGTGGTTTTTATTACTGCTTATGATATTTATTTAATGCTTTTCCCCGTAGCCTTTGCTAAGTTATTATTTAGTATTCATGCTCTGCTCCTAGTTACAAGCTTAATTATAGGCCTTGCATCCATTAATTCCTTAAATGTTAATTCTAGGCAGTTGTTTGTTAAGATAGCATTGTTTTTCATCTATTCTATCGTCTTTATTTTCTTTCTAAGAAACAGAACTCCTTGGTATATGACTTATTCCTTAAGTTTGTGTTTTTCTTTGTTAATTTCTATTTCTCTCTATGCAATCTCAATCAAATACACTTTAACTAAATTTCCTCAGTATTTTTATAGTTTGGTTTTAATACTTTTTATCGCCCTCTTCGCTTCAATGATAAGCAAACTAAATACCAATAAAATTTTACCTGTTGGTCTAGCGTGGCATGATATTCGAAGTCTATCAACAGACATCACAAAGTTTCCAGGCTATGAAATACCTGCATATTTAGCTAAACAACACGCCGAAATCATCTGTGATAAGACTCCCGTTTCAATTCATGGCCCTTATGCTAGGCTGTTACGTTCACACAGTGGAGTTGAGCTTCTTTCTAAATGCCCTGATAGTTTGCTCTATTATGGAAGAAACAATACTGCAAACGAAATACTTGGCATGCCTGAATATTTTTCCAAACACATTGTACAAGAGCCCATTAATCAGATTGGTGGTACTCTCTTTTATCAGATTCAATCTGTTAATCCTCTTCAACAACCTCTGCAGGAAGATTTTTTGAGCGAGTACGATAAAACTTATGATCACATTAAAAACTGGAAAGAGAAAGTACATACAATTCAATTGTACAAGGGGAATAACCTTAGCATATCCAATGTTTTAGCAGGATTCTCATTCATGAAAGTCATTAAAGTATCTGTTAATGGTGTAGAAATACTCCCAGTCTCACAAACCAACCACTCCACTTTATACTTGTGCCAAAATTGCACTGCTGAAACAACAAAATGGCAGGTTTCTTATTCTGAATCGATTGATGGAAGGACTGATATTGTTAGCTTTTAGAGATCTGAGCATTATTTTAGCAAATACCAAATAGGTTTGAGCTTAACTTTTAACTGTCTTTCCAGACTTATTTATTGCCTTGGTTTTAAAATGATTTGTATCTGATATGCCAATCTGTTAATCTGCGTTTTCATCAAATTCAATGCAACAAAATTAAAACCATGGAACTCAACAATTACAAAGACACGTGGAATAATCGTGTTGATTCATTAAAATCTGGAGCTATTGCCGTTGATGGCAGTACGGACGAAGAAACCTTATTAAGCAATGGAAAATGGACGGCAGATCAAATGCAATCTGCATTAAATATCAAACCTGACGACGTTGTTCTTGAAATGGGATGTGGTGTGGCACGCATAGGAAAACTGTTAGCTCCCCTCTGCAAAAAATGGATTGGGACGGACATCTCAGAAAACATGTTAAAAGTCGCAGAAGAAAGATTGAGTGATTTCAACAATGTTGAATTTCATGCCCTAAAAAGAAACGACCTCTCCTGCATTGAAGACAATAGTATTGACAAACTTTATACTGTTGCTGTTTTCTGTCATTTGGACAAAGAAGATTTGTTCAATTACATGCGAGAATTTTACCGCGTGCTAAAACCTGGTGGAATAGCATATATGGAGACATGGAATCTAGCCACCACAATCGGATGGAAAAGATGGCAATACGAAGCGGACAACTGGTTAATATCCGATCATTCTGAGCGCAAAGATGTTGCACGAAACCAGTTTTGTTCTCCCGATGAATTTGATTTGTATGCTAAACATGCACAATTTAACATTTTGGGCTCTTATAACAAATCTGTCTGGAACCAAATAATTGCTGGAAAAGAATTATCTGAAGAAAGTGAGAGTGAACTCTTGAATTACCTAAAAAACCACCAAGATGATTTTGTTTACTCACAAACCTTCTCAAAGCTTTTTGAGTATGCAATGGATGTAACTTATAATGCTATTCACCCCAAAGTCATGATGGAACATATCAAATCACTTGGAGACATCCCTGTTGCTGCACTTTATGAAAAATTCTTAATAGGTCTTTGGAGTAACAACGAAGAGTTATGGGGAAAAGTAGAATATTAATCTCAAAATGCGCGTCTCGGTTTTAACTTATCATGCTACAAATATTTCAGGCAATGATTATTCAACAAATGATCATATAGCACTGGAACATGATTTGAAACTTTTCCACAGGGAAAAAATTAAAATCATCTCTAGCCATGATTTAATCGATTGGTTAAACGGTAAACTTACACTCAACCCCTTAGACAACCACATTGTGCTAACATTTGACGATGGTTCAGAATTGGATTATAGGGATTGGGATCACCCACAATACGGCTTTCAAAAATCCTTTTTATCTCTTTTGAAAGAGCATAAGAGTGTATCAACCGGATTTGTACAGGCAACTTCATTTGTTATTGCATCGGCCGAAGTCCGCCAAATTCTCGAACAAACATGCTTAGGTGGTTATCAATTATGGCGTGATTTTTGGTGGGATTCTAGTGATATTGAAGGACTAATCTCGATAGAAAATCACTCGTGGGATCATGTTCATCCCACTCTTGATCAGGTCTGTCAAAAAGACAATATCAAAGAAGACTTTACGAAAATTGAATGTTTGACTGATGCCAGATGTCAAATAGAACAAGCGAATCACTCTATCAACAAGATTCTTCAAAATAATACTGCGAGCCTATTTGCTTATCCCTATGGACACTACAATAGCTATCTAACAGAGCATTATTTTCCACAACAAACGGATATCAAGGCAGCATTTACTTGCGACGCACAACCAGTAACGCAATCAACCAATATCTGGAAGATACCACGCTATGTCTGTGGTGCTGATTGGCTGTCAACAAATGAGCTAAAAAAAATCATCCTTGCTAACTGATCTCTATATCGGGCATGACATTCCAGACCGAGAAAGAAGCAATTATCCACAATACTTCATGTTAAACCTTACAAACTACCAAAATCAAGCTGAACATTTTGGATTTTACCATTGCGTTTGATAGTAATGGTTGCGTTGGGGTTTTGTTCGAGTGTTTGTTTGATTGTGAGCATGTTTTTTCCTGAAACTCGGTTGCCATTGACGGCGGTGATGATATCATTGGATTTCAACCCGATCTGACTGAGCTTACTACTGCTTGCCAGATTTGATACCCTAAGCCCCTGAATTTGGCCTGCTTGATCGGTCACCAAGTTGATATTACTGGCTATTTTTGATATTTTTTGTGGATCAAATTTTTGCTGTTCCATGAGTTTTTGCCAATCACGCTGTTGATTGCCATTGAGATGTTTGAGATAAGCGGGTTGCTTTTTTTGGGCTTGCTTAGCTTTTTTATTGTTATTTGATCGGCTTGTTTGAGCCACTTGTTGCTTTTCTGGCAACGACAGTCGTTCATTTTTGCCATTGTGGTAAAGCACGACATAGCTTTTGTATATTTCTTTTAATGTTGCTAAATTGAAGACCGTATCTCCAACTTTAAAAGCTTTTTGCTGGCCTTGTGTGTTACTGATATAGGCCAGACCCGTTTTTTCATCGCTTTGACTCATGGTGCCGTTTAAGACCAAATCCAAAGAAGTTTGTCCTTGGGATAAGGGAACTTCATACACTTGTTGTGTAGAGCCAAATATATGGAATTGTGCTATAGGCACTCGATTTACAGCTTGTACAGATTCCTTAATGGACGAACTTCTTGTGGAGCTATTTAGTTCTGGAGTGACAGTGTTGTTGAAAGCAAACTTGAGCCACAAAAACACAATCAAAAACAACATCAATGCATTAATGCTCGTGGCCATTTGTTGTTTTGTTAAGTTTATCACCTTTTTTTACGCTCTTTTAACCATCAATGGCTTTTCTTTGTCGCTCAGCAGCTTTAAGTATTTCTTTTTCCATATCTTTGGCTTTTTGTTTTTGATCTTGATAGCCTTTAAGGATGGATGCTTTTTTGTTTTTATCTACTACAAGGGTTTGTTCACCCTCCTGGGATGCTTGTTCTGTCGATTCAGAACAAGCACTTAGGAATAGAAAGACTAAGCCAATTATTAAATATTTTCGCATTAAAATTCCTCGTCGGTTATTTGCATAAGATTATTACTACCACTCATCATCGTTTTAACATGTAATTGAGCTCTTGGCAAGATACGTTTAAAATAAAACTCACAGGTTTTTATCTTACCTTGATAAAATGACGAGCCAAAACGACCACCTTGAGAAGCACTCTCATGCATCTGCGCCCAAAAACAAGCGAGTAAAACATAACCTGAATACATTAAAAAATCAACCGAGGCAGCTCCCATTTCATCCATGTTCTTCATGGATTTTTTACTAATCTCCAGCACTAACTCTTGCCATTGTTTTAGATGTTGTTTTAGTTCATCAGCGTAAGGGTTTTCAGAATTGTTTTCCGCATAGGCACTCATGTAATCGTGCAAAGGCCCTATTTTGCCGTGATTAAACTGCATAATCTTACGCCCCAGCAAATCCAAACCTTGGATGCCTGTTGTACCTTCGTAGAGGGTAAATATTTTTGCATCACGGTACAATTGCTCCATGCCATGTTCTTTGATGTAACCATGGCCACCAAATATTTGAATGCCGTAATTTGTGACTTCTAGAGCCGTTTCTGTCATAAAAGCTTTAACAATTGGAGTCAAAATCACCACCATTTGATGCGCTTGATCACGTTCTTCTTCGCTCTGGGCATGCTTTGACAATTCAATTTGTTGCGTTGTAAAATAAGTCAAGGCACGATTCCCTTCTGACAAGGCTTTTTGTGTCAATAACATACGACGAACATCAGGATGAACAATGATAGGATCGGCTGATTTTTTTGGAAATTTGGCTCCTGTTAATGAGCGCATTTGCAGGCGATCTTTGGCATATTCAAGTGCTCCTAAGTACGAGGCAGAAGAGATAGCCATGCCTTGAATACCTGTATTTAATCGCGCACCGTTCATCATCGAAAACATGATATTCAAACCCCGATTTGCTTCACCAACCAAATAACCTTTTGCAGCATCAAAATTCATCACACAAGTGGCAGAACCATTCAAACCCATTTTGTGTTCGATACTGGCCGGCCATGCATTGTTACGCTCTGAATCAATAAATTTAGGGATAACAAACAATGAGATACCTTTGGTTCCCTTGGGCGCATCAGGCAAGCGTGCTAGCACCAAATGGATAATATTGTCAGTAAGACCGTGATCCCCAGAAGTAATAAATATCTTCGTTCCTGTAATCTGATACGTATCATCTCCGTTGGCTTTAGCTGCTGTTTTTAACAAGCCTAAATCTGTTCCGCAGTGAGGTTCTGTTAAACACATGGTGCCTGTCCATTCGCCAGAAGTGAGCTTGGGTAAAAACATTTCTTTGAGTTCTTCTCGGGCATGATGTTCCAACAACTCCCTCACACCATGAGTCAAACCTGGATAATTTGACCATCCTGCACAATAATAGGTGTTTAATTCTCCAATGATTGTTTGCATCCAATAGGGCAAACCTTGTCCACCGTATTTTGGATCGCCATCCAGGCTCACCCAGCCCGTGTCGCAGTAATTTTTATACAGTTCAACAAATCCATCGGGAGTGGAGACATGTCCATCCTCAATGCGACAGCCTTGTTCATCAGCATTGCGATTGAGCGGTGCTGCAAATTCAAAAAGAAATTTAGAAGCTTCATCAACCACTGTCTCAAACGTCTCAGCATCAATGTCGGTAAAGTTTGCTAATTTTTGATAATGTTGCTCCAGATTGAAGAGTTGTTCGGCGACAAACTGTATGTCTTTTATAGGGGCTTGTATCATTGGCATATTGTTCTCTTAGATTCTTAGTTTTTGAAGTTATATTTTATCAAACAATCGTATGATTTAATAAATAAAATGAATTTTTCTCATAAGTTCGAGTCACATTTAATACATTTTTAACAATTGGAGAGAGCCAATGAGATATTCATCATCTGCAGTCAGTGCTATTATCATTTCTTTTTTTACTTTTTTAGGTATGTCGATGCTGGTATCATCCCCTAAATACAAACCTTCGACCAAAGCCCCCGAAGTTAATTTCACCCTGATTAAACCCAATGAAGCTCCAAAAGTTAAGCCCGCAACCAACAAAAGAAAGCCGCTGCCAAAACAAAAAACAAAACAGCAACCTCCACGACCCCAAATAAGCGTTACCGAAGCAGTATCACGAGAAGATATCCATCTGCCAAATTCTATTGCAAACAAAAACGACCCCTCTCTTATGCAATTAGATATCCCCAAAAACCCACTTTCTGAAAATGATGCAGGGCAAGGCGATGGAGAAATAAGAACCCTATTTAGCTTTCAACCCATGTATCCGGCTGAGGCGGCTCGTAATAAAATTGAAGGCTGGGTCAAGGTTGAATTTGTTGTCAATGAACTGGGCAGAGTCAGCCATGCTAAAATTATCGATTCAAAACCCAAAAGAGTCTTTGACTCAAGCACACTAAGAGCTTTGTACAAATCGAAATTTCAGCCGAAAAAAATCAATGGCAAAGCTGTTTCGCAAACAGCCGTTCAAATCATTGAATTTAAGTTAGAATAAACGCAACTATTCACCACAGCCTAAGCTAAGAGCTGTATTTGCTCATTTTCATTAGTAAAATCTGTTTGAGTATTAAATTGTCTAATCAGTTCTAAGATTGTTACAGCAAACAAACAAGAAATTTACTGCAATGATCTCAAGCGAGTCTTTTACTGAATAAAATGAGCAAATACAGCGCCACTGAATTGAAGGTTCACAAATAGCAATTCACATCATTGAATTAAGTTAGAATAAACGCAACTATTCACTATAGCCAAAGCTAAGAGCTGTATTTGCTCATTTTCTTTAGTAAAATTTGTTTGAGCAATAAAAAGGCTAATCAGTTCTAAGATTGTTACAGCAAACAAACATGAAATTTACTGCAATGATCTCAAGCGAGTCTTTTACTGAATAAAATGAGCAAATACAGCTCCACTGAATAATTACAACTAAACAGGCCTTCCTATAGTTGGATTTGAGTTATTTACCATCCAATTTGATGAGTTCTCCATGAGCCAAGGCTTGCAATCCAAAATAATGTGCCAAGGTTTGACCCATGTCAGCCATTGAGTTTCTTTGGCTGATATTTTTGGCTTGTATTGCTTTACCAAAAAACAATACTGGTACGTGTTCTCGGGTATGATCGCTGCCTGCAAAGCTGGGATCACAGCCATGGTCTGCAGTGATGAGTGCGATATCATCGTGTTGCATTATTTTTTCTAATTCGGGCAGGCGTTTATCAAATTCTTCAAGAGCATTGGCATATCCCGCAATATCTCTGCGGTGGCCAAAATAACTATCAAAATCGACAAAGTTAGCAAAGATAAGCGCATCTTCCTTTGTTGACTTTAATGCCAATAGCATTGAATCAAACAGTTCCATGTTATTTTTGCCTTTTAGGCAAGAACTGATCCCGCGGTTTGAAAAGATATCTGCTATTTTGCCAATGGAAATGACTTTTTTGCCTTGAGAAGCCAGTTTGTCCAGCAATGTAGCCTCAATGGGAGGTGTGGTTAAATCTCTGCGGTTGGATGTTCTGATGAACTCATCGGCGTTTTCACCAACAAAAGGACGTGCTATCACCCGAGTGACATTTAACTCATCAACCAAGCCTTTTGCAATTTTGCAAATTCGATACAATTCGTCCAAACCAAAATGCTTTTCATGCGCTGCAATTTGAAATACAGAATCGGCCGATGTATAACAAATTGGCTTTCCTGTTTTAATGTGTTCAGCACCCAATCGCTTAATAATTTCTGTACCGCTGGCATGGCAATTGCCTAAAATACCTTTAATGCCTGTTAAGCTGATAAATTCTTTGATCAATGTTTCTGGAAAGCAAGGTTCGGTTTTAGGGAAAGTTCCCCAAGCAAAAGGCACTGGCACTCCAGCCATTTCCCAATGACCGCTTGGAGTATCTTTGTCTTTGCTTTGTTCCACAGCATAACCATAAATGGATTGTGGTTCACAGCTTGCATCTACTCCTGCCATCTCTTCTTTGCAACTACTTTTTAATGCTGCAGCCAATCCTAAGCGAGTAAGATTGGGGATTTTCAAGAGTCCTTGACGTTGTTGATTGTTTGCCAATCCTTGCGCACAAGCTTGAGCAATATGACCCAAGGTATTGGCTTTTTCATCTCCGTACAAGTGAGCATCGGCACTTGCACCAATACCCAAGGAATCCATAACTAATACAATTGCTCTTTTCATCTTATTGGCAAAACCTCATCATCCACTTTTCCAATTCCAACCAAGCATCGCCTTTGGCTTGGCCTTTAATAATTCTATCCAACTGCGCCATACCTACTAGCAGTTCTTGTAACTGCTGGGTTTGCAAGCGATTAAGTGCCGCTTGAATCAAAGCCTGTTGATTTTGCCAAATGCCTTGTTTGCGATAATCTGCTGGACTAACGCGCTGACCTTTACTCTTAATTGAAGCAAAAAATAGCAAGGTTCGGGTTTGTCTTTCCAAAGCCCAATGCAAAATCACAATAGATATACTGTTTTGTTTGAGTGCTCGGGTCATACGCAACACACGTGATAACTGATTTTCCAATAGAGCATCGGTTAAACGAAACACATCAAAACGGGCATTATCTGCCACCAAACCAGCGACATCTCTGACAGTAATATTCTGCGAACCAAATCGCATCTTCAACTTTTCTAACTCTTGTGATGCGGCCAGTAGATTGCCTTCTAAACGCATGGCTAGCAACGCGATGGTTTCATTTTCTACATGCAAACCAATACTGCGGCAGCGCATGCGTAACCACGAGCCAAACTCGCTTGCTTTGGGCAGATACACACGCATAAACGTGCCGTTTTTCTCTATGGTTTTGACCCATTTGGTCTTATCATTCGCTGCCGTCCATTGCTCGCATTGAATTAATAAACAGATGTCATCCGGAATATTTTCTACAAACTTTGTAATCGCTTTTGAGCCAACTGCACCAGCTTTTCCTGAGGGGATATGCAGTTCCATGATTTTTTTTTCGGCAAACAGGCTTAATGTTCCCATGCTAGCAAACAACATATCCCACTTGAACTTAGTGTCAACATGCATCACTTCTCGTTCGGTGAAGCCCTCCGATTTAGCCTTGTTACGAATGGCATCAACAGCTTCCATAACTTGCAAGGGCTCATCACCAACAATTAAATAACACGATTGCAAACCGTGCGAAAGTTGTCCTGCTAATTGGTTGGCGTAAATTTTCACTATTGGCCTGTTTGCATTAACGACAATTGACGAAGGATTGCACGAGCCATATCCTCGGCTAATTGCCTTCTTAATGTTTGTTCTTCTTGCTGGCCTCCAGCAATTTGCTGAATATCAAAAGAATAATCTCTCTCTATGTGAATAGATTTTTTTTCTAGATCTGCCACGGTGAATTCCACATTGTATTCAAGACGGTATTCTTGCACTTGATTGGTGGCTCCTATAGATTGAATCACCTTGATTAAGTTATCCTTAAGCAGGACTAAATCAACAACTTCTGGACCCGACTCTTGTTTCAGTTCTACGCCTGAGGCAATCAAGGCATTTATCAAGGGTCTTTTTAACAAAGATTTCGATTTTATTTGTAGCTTCATTTGTGGATATGTTTGCGCTAAGGAGTTGTTTGCTCGCAAATGATAACCGCATGAAACTAACAAAAAAGAAAAAAGGAGAAGTGTAAAAGTTTTCATTAGGCCACCACTATATTGACAAGTCGTCCTGGAACAACGATGACTTTTTTAAGCTGTTTATCTGCGGTAAAACGCAGAACATTCTCATCGCTTAAAGCCATTTCTTCTATGATATCTTTACTGGCATCAGCAGCGATATTGATTTTGGCTCTTAATTTACCATTGACTTGAACCATCAGCTGAATTTCATCCTTAACCAAAGCTTGTTCGTCAAACTTAGGCCATTGAACATCAACAATCAAACCTGTATTACCAAGCTTGTACCACAGTCCTTGAGTAATATGAGGAACAATAGGAGCCAGCATTTTGACGATTGCTTGCCAGCCCTCTTTTGCAATAGCTTGCCCCAATTCACTGTCATCTTTAAATTTAATTAATGCGTTTGTTAATTCCATACAGGCTGCAATGGCAGTATTAAATATTTTGCGGATGCCATAATCATCTGAGACTTTTTTGATGGTTTGATGGATTTTAAATCGCATTTCTTTTTGCTTTGAGTCTAGTTTTGCTTGCTCAATGGTCTCATCGACAGCCTTAGCATTGAAGTCCTGAATGTTTTGCCAAACTCGCTTTAAATAGCGATGCGAGCCATCAACACCTTCATCTGACCATTCTAATGAATGTTCTGGTGGAGCTGCAAACATGGAAAATAAACGGACTGTATCAGCACCATATTTTTGGATCAAGCCTCTTGGGTCAACCGTATTGCCTTTGTTTTTGGACATTTTGGCACCATCTTTTAGCACCATACCTTGGGTCAGTAAATTAACAAAAGGCTCATCGCTGTTAAGATACCCTAAATCACGCAATAATTTGTGATAAAAACGTGCGTACAACAAATGCAATATAGCATGTTCAATACCGCCCACATATTGGTCAACTGGCAACCAGTAATTGGCAGATTCGTCCAGAATAGCCTTGTCGTTATGAGGGTTTGTAAAACGTGCAAAGTACCAAGATGAGTCCATAAAAGTATCAAACGTATCGGTTTCTCGCTTGGCCTTCTTGCCACAAGTAGGACAGGCAACATCATAAAACTCTGGCATTTGTTTTATTGGTGAGCCGCCATTTTCATCAAAAATAACCTTTTCTGGCAAAACCACAGGCAAATCTTTTTGTGGCACTGGCACAGTTCCACAGTCATCGCAATAGATTATGGGAATAGGACAACCCCAATAGCGTTGCCGAGATACGCCCCAATCTCGAAGGCGGTAGTTGATTTTTTCTTGGCCTATGCCTCTTTTTTGCAATTCATTTTTAATCGCTTCAAAAGATTCTTCAAAAGTCATGCCAGTAAATTGATCGGAATTTATCAACCTTCCCTTATCGATATATGCAGCTTCTTGGACATTAACTTCATAACCATCCATAGATTCAATCACCTGATTGATGGCAATATCGTATTTTTTGGCAAAATCCCAGTCACGTAAATCATGGGCAGGAACGGCCATTACCGCACCTGTTCCATAACTAAACAAGACGAAATTAGCAATCCATACGGGAATTTTTTCTTGTGTGAAAGGATGAATGGCATAAAAACCACTAAATTTACCTTTCTTTTCCATCGTCGCCATAGCGGCTTCGTTACTTTGCTCTTTTTTGCAATCTGCTAAAAAACCAGCCAGCTCTGAATTGTTTTTTACCGCTTCTAAAGCCAAAGGATGTTCAGGAGCAACAGCCAGATAACTCACACCATAGAGTGTGTCTGGACGTGTTGTATAGACAGAAAGTTTATCCAAGCCTTGGACTTCAAAATCCAATTCAATGCCTTTGGATTTACCTATCCAATTACGCTGCATGGTTTTGACAGATTCTGGCCAGCCTTCAAGTTTATCAATTTCTGACAGTAGCTCTTCTGCGTAAGCCGTAATTCTCAGTGACCACTGAGGAATCGTCTTTTTTTCAACCAATGCGCCACTGCGCCATCCTCGGCCATCAATCACTTGCTCATTGGCTAGTACGGTTTGATCCACTGGATCCCAATTTACGCTAGCATCTTTTCGATAAACCAAGCCCTTTTCTAACAATTGAGTAAAAACCGATTGCTCCCATTTGTAATATTGGGGATCACAGGTTGCCAATTCTCGTGACCAATCGTAAGCCAAACCCAGTTGTTTGAATTGATTGGTCATGTACTCCATATTGGAATAAGTCCATGCCGCTGGAGCCGTATTGTTTTTAATCGCTGCATTTTCTGCAGGTAAACCAAAAGCATCATAGCCCATGGGTTGCATGACATTTTTGCCTAGCATTCTTTGGTATCGTGATATGACATCGCCAATGGTATAATTGCGCACATGTCCCATATGCAAATTCCCGCTGGGATAGGCAAACATACTGAGACAATAAAACTTTTCTTTGCTATCGTCTTTGACGACCTGGAATGTTTTTTCGTCATCCCATACTTTTTGTATGGCTTTTTCTAGTCTCTGTGGATTGTACTCTGAACTCATTTGAATTTTTAAATTTATAATAGCGTGTTATTATAAATATATTGGCAACAATACACCAGCTTTCCTTTGTTCTGAACTCTATTCTCAACCAAGCGAACTCGGCAAAAGCAAGTCGAGACATTAAGCTCTAATAACGCGATCTCGGCCTTCATTTTTAGCTTGGTATAAAGCCAAATCAACACGATGTATCCATTCATCTATACTTTCTTCTTTAACATATTCTGCTACGCCTATTGAAATGGTCAGTTCATTTCCTTCAATCGCAATCTTATCTTTAACCATTCTTCTAAAGCCTTGCGCTTCTTGGTAGGTTTGAAGCAAATCTTTGTCTGGGCTCACCACTAAAAATTCTTCACCACCAAAACGAAAGATGTGTTCTTTCTGATTGAAGTAATCGTACAGCAGACCTGACAGTTGTTTCAAGATAGAATCACCTTTGATATGCCCATAAGTGTCATTGACTTTTTTGAAATGATCGAGGTCTAGCAAAAGCAATGTTGCTGTCCTATCGTGATTTTTTAATACACCATGAAGCTCCTCAAGTTTTGCTTGCAAAGCTCTGCGATTGCCCGTGGAGGTTAAATAATCTTCTGAGGCCAACTGCTCCAAAGCTAAGGCTTGAGTTCTAAGGCCTTGGGCAAAAATATAAGCAATTACATTAGTAATCACTATAGTGACTATAATTGTAGCAAAATTCACTGTGTCTGTTAACGTTATCAACTTGGGAAGATACAAGGTAAACATGAAAAAGTTAACCATAAGTCCACGCTTTGGACTCATAATATAATATCCAGACAACATGGCTGGATAAATCCAACTGATTTGCCCTATACCTTTGATATAAAAAGAAATGACGTTTCCAAATAATGCTACCAAAATCAATACTAAGCCAGCCTTTTTGACATCGTTAGTGATATAGACATATATAAATATTGAAGCCATACCAACAACTACGGCTAAATCCAAAAAAGCCACACCCCAGTCATGCTGCAAAAATCTAAAAACTGTAAATGGAAACAGACCAATAGATGTCCCTAATGATAAGGCCAATAACATTTTTGATTGTGCACTTCTGTGCTCGCTGTATATATTCATAAATCCAATTTTTTGTTACTCAACTACTAGGAGCTTGTCCGAGAATAGAAAATCTACTACAGAAAAGCTAGATTTGGTGCTTTTTTCCACTGATTCTCGTTAAATAGAGTGACTATTCGCCTCAAATCAGTGAAAAATAGCCCTCAAACCAGCTTTCCTTCGCTACGATTCCTATTCTCGGACAAGCTCCTAGGAGCTTGTCCGAGAATAGAAAAATCTATTACAGAAAAGCTGGATTTGTGCTATTTTCCGCTTTTTCTCGTCAAATAGATAGGAGCTTGTCCGAGAATAGGAATTAACTGCAAAAAAGCTGAGATTGGCAGTTTACTAAGCATAATAAAGCTAATACTACCATAAATGCACTATTGTGAGCGTTAATTGCTCAATCCAATTGAAATTTATGGTTGGGTCAATGACTTCAATAACTCACGTGCATAAATTCTACGGTGTGAAAAATTATAATCTATCGCTTTTATCATTAAGCTATTGATCCTTTTTTGAGTCCTTCTATCTAAATGTTCTCCGTTCAAAAAACAGGACAAATCTGCAACTTGGCAGCATCCTTCAGATGCTTTGTTACAGGCCAGCAACCCTTCACTGGCATCAATTGACAACCATTGATTGTGGTCGTTGAAATTGCTAACACTTAACTCAAACCCATTGTATCTTAATATCTCGCGTTCAAACTTTCTCAGTAATGGAGTCAATTTTTCATGACCTAACTTTTTTAAAGTGCTTGCATAAAGAGCAAAAAGACTGCGTGAACACTCGCTATCATTTAAACTAAATCTAAGCAGTTCATTCAAATACAGGCCTGCTGTTTTACAAATAAGGTCATCCAAATGCAAGGACTCTAGTTTATCTATGGAAACAATAGTTTTTAAGGAAGATTTACCAAAATACTGGATTTTAAGCAAAGAAAAATAACTCAACTGAGAATTAAGTTTTTTGTTTTTTTTTATGCCCTTGGCGACAAGATGGAGCTGTCCTGTTTTTTCTGAAAAAAATTCTAAAATAATACTGCTATTTTTAAATTCTCTTTGATGAATCAGATATCCTGTTACTTCAGCGTATTTGCTCATCAATACTCGTCTTTGTATCCCAATTGTTGCAATAAACGATCGTTGTCCGCCCATGCTGATTTAACCTTCGCCCATAATTTTAGATGAACTTTTTTGCCAATCAAACCTTGAATTTCCTTTCGTGCATTAATTCCCACTTGTTTTAAAGTAGAGCCATGCTTGCCAATCAGCATGTTTTTTTGCATCTCGCGTTCGACCCAAATCAAAGCATGAATATGCACGATACTGCCTTTGTCATGATAAGATTCAACTTCCACTGTCAAACTGTAGGGCAATTCTTGATGAAGTCGCAACATCAACTGCTCTCGAACAAGCTCAGAGATCAAGTATTTTGTTGATTTGTCGGTTAACTGGTCTTCTGCAAAGTAATTTGCCGATTCAGGTAAATAATTATAAATTTTATTTTCTAAATCCTTCACGCCTTTGCCTTTTGAGGCTGAGATGTAAAATATTTCTTTAAAAGGATAGTGTTTAAAAACCTGATTGGCATAAGGCAAAAGCGTCTCTTTGTTTTGGATCGTATCGGCTTTATTGATGACTAAAATAACATCCGTTTTCGTGTGCTGCAAAGCTTTAAGAGCCTGCTCATCATTTGCGTTCCACTTGAGCGACTCAACGAGAAACAAAATCAAATCAACATCTTGCACGGCTGAAGCCGCTGTTTTATTCATAAACTTGTTCAAGGCTTTCTTATGCCCCGTATGCATGCCCGGTGTATCAATAAATAAAATTTGACCTTGTTTGCTTGTGGCAATCGCCATGATTTGATGACGAGTTGTTTGTGGTTTTGCCGTGACTATACTGACTTTTTCACCAACAATATTATTTATTAGGGTTGATTTTCCGACATTTGGCCTTCCAATTACGGCGACATATCCACATTTATTCATGGTTTTTTGATTTGCTCTAAAATGAGCTCTGCTGAGAGTTGTTCTGCTTTTTTTCGACTGCGCTTTTCTGCAATTGCGTGCAGTTGTAAATCTTTAACTACACATTGTATCTTGAATGTTTGCAAATGATCTTTACCATGTTTACTAATAAGCGTGTATTCAGGAGTTGCGAAATTGTATTTCTGTAAGTATTCTTGCAGACGCGTCTTGGCATCCTTATCACTGATATTCGGGTCAACTTTTTCAAGCCAACGTTTCATAACAGAAAGAATAAATTGCTCTGCTACCTCGATACCCTGATCAATAAAAACGGCTCCAAATATCGCCTCTACAGCATCTTCTAATACGCTCGCGCGGTTAAATCCTCCTGATTTTAATTCACCAACACCAAGTATGAGGCTTTGACTGAGTTGATAGTGACGTGCTACTTCGGCTAATGTCACTCCCTTCACTAAACTGGAACGCATTCGTGACAGTTTGCCTTCTGATAAGTTGGGAAAGGTGTGATACAACCACTTAGTAACCACCAGACTGAGAACACTGTCGCCCAAAAATTCCAACTTCTCATTGTTGTCTTTATTCGCACTTCTGTGAGTCAATGCTCGCTTTAAAAGCTCATCATTCTTAAAATGAACCTTTTGCCCCAAAATAGAGTTCACAATTTTTGTTAGCTATTTTAGCGCTATTGTTTTATCAAAATGAATGAGAAAATCAAGATTACCAATAAATGGTTCTTGTACATCGTATTTTACTTGCAATTGCTTTCCTCGACTTCGAAGAATTTTAATGTCTTTTTTCTTCACTCTTTCCACATAACTGGTATAAAAACTTTTAGCCATCTCCTCTTTTATCACTGAAGGTGATTTATTTGCGGCTCCAGGCTTGCTTGCTACTAATTTCATGGCTTTAACGACTGAATAATATTCCATATATATTGGACCTAAACGCATGCCTGCATAAGCAATAAATCCCAAAAGACTCATAAATAAGACCAGTCCAATCATGGACATACCCTTTTGTTTTTGAATTTGACTTTGTTTTGTTTGCATCACAACCCTCATTGTTTATTTATGCTCATCATTCTAACATGGGATAGCGTATTTTCAATTGCATGGTTAGATTAATTTAGTGCCTATTCTTTTTAAACCTTCAAAAAAATCAGTCGTCCGCCAATGCATCCAGATAAATACAGCTCTGCCCACCAAATTTCGCTCAGGTACAAAACCCCAGTCTCGACTATCAGCACTGTTGTCTCTGTTATCACCCAAGGCAAAATATTTGCCTTCTGGCACGACAACATCTAAGTACTTTGTTGGACCACTGTGATAATTTTGAGTAAACATCATGTGCTTTTTATCTCCTAATTGTTCTAGTTTTTTAATTAAACCGATGTCTCCCTCCTTGTCCATTAAACCTTCATAGGGGCCAATAAGCTCCTGTTCTACTAGCTTGCCGTTGATATACAGTTCTTTTTTTCGGGTGTCGTAATGAATTTTATCTCCAGGTAAACCAACAACACGCTTAATATAATCAACGGATTGATCGCCAGGAAAACGGAAAACAATAATATCTCCTCTCTTCGGATGGCCTACTTCAATTATAGTATCATGCAATACTGGCATCTTAAGGCCATAGGCAAATTTATTCACATAAATAAAATCACCTGTGAGCAAAGTGGGCATCATGGAAGAAGAAGGAATTCTGAAAGGTTCGAAAACAAATGTTCGCACCACAAGGACAAAAATCAACACCGGGAAGAATGAACCGATCTGATCAATAGAGTTGACCAAAAATGTCACTTTTGTTCTTTTCTTACGTTGGTAAATTGCGATTAACCACAGCAATCCTGTAATTAAGCTTGCAAGAGTTAAAAAGGCTTCAAAATCAAAATGTATTTCATTCATATGTATTCTTCTTTTTTATTTTCTGTTTCGACATCCATTCATTTGTAAAAATCCCAGTATCACTGGGATTTGCTTGTTTTTTTTAATCAACTTTTAGTATCGCTAAAAAGGCCGACTGAGGCACTTCGACTCGGCCAATTTGTTTCATCCTTTTTTTGCCTGCTTTTTGTTTTTCTAATAACTTCTTCTTGCGGCTGGCATCGCCCCCATAGCATTTTGCAGTGACATTTTTTCTTAAAGCTTTGACCGTTGTTCTAGCAATAATATGAGCGCCAATTGCTGCTTGGATAGCCACATCAAACATTTGTCGTGGAATAAGTTCTTTTAGCTTTTCTGCCAAATCTTTGCCTCTTTTTCTGGCATTGTTTCTGTGTGTTAAGACAGAAAGTGCATCGACTAGTTCACCGTTGATTAGTATATCCAAACGAATGAGGTCTCCGGGTTCAAAGTGACTGAATTCGTAATCAAAAGAAGCATAACCGCGTGAAACTGACTTCAATCTATCAAAAAAGTCCAAAACCACTTCACTTAAAGGCATCTCAAATTGCAATGACACCTGCGACCCCAGATACTGGATGTTTTTTTGAACGCCTCTTTTTTCTATGCATAGGCCAATAACATTCCCCACGTACTCATTGGGCAACAGAATATTGGCAATAATTTTTGGTTCACGTATTTCTTGGTACATCTCGGGTAATTCAGCGGGGTTATCCAATTTGACCACTTCGCCTTTATTGGTCACTAACTCATATATTACTGTTGGTGCTGTTGTAACCAAATCTATGTCGAACTCGCGCTCGATTCTTTCTTGGATCACTTCCATATGCAGCATGCCCAAAAATCCACAACGAAAGCCAAAGCCCAATGCCGTGGATGATTCTGGCTCGTAATCTAAGGCAGCATCGTTTAATTTCAATTTTTCCAAAGCCTCGCGTAAGCCCTGATAATCATCGGCTGAGGTTGGGAACAGTCCCGCAAAAACACGCGGTTGAGACTCCATAAATCCTGCAAGTGCTTCTTGTGCTGGGTTTCTGGTGAGGGTTATAGTATCGCCTACAGGTGCGCCATGAACGTTTTTGATTGATGCAGATACAAATCCTACTTGTCCACTGGTCAAACGGTCTTTTTCTAAACGTTTGGGAGTGAAAACACCGATATTATCTGCCACATGATCCGTTCCTAAAGACATGATTCGGATTTTGTCCTTTTTTGTCAACGTACCATTAAAAATACGGATGAGAGAAACGACACCGAGATAATTATCAAACCAGGAATCAATAATTGAAGCTTGCAAAGGCTGATTGTCGTCGCCAGTAGGGGCTGGAATATATTTAATTATGGCCTCTAACACATCGACGATTCCCAGACCTGTTTTTGCACTGGTTAACGTTGCTTCGCTGGCATCAATACCTATAACATCTTCTATTTCTTGTTTTACTTTTTCAATATCTGCAGAGGGCAAATCTATTTTGTTGATTACGGGCAAGACTTCCAGACCTTGCTCAATAGCCGTATAGCAGTTTGCTACGCTTTGTGCCTCTACACCTTGAGCAGCATCAACCACTAACAATGCACCTTCGCAAGCAGCTAGAGAACGCGATACTTCATAGGAGAAATCAACATGACCTGGTGTATCAATGAAATTGAGGTGATAAGTTATGCCATCTTTTGCGGTATAATCCAAACTTACGGCCTGAGATTTAATGGTTATCCCACGCTCTCTTTCTATATCCATACTGTCCAAAACTTGTTTGTCCATTTCTCTTTCGGACAAGCCACCACAATGCTGAATAAAACGATCGGCCAAGGTCGATTTACCGTGATCAATGTGTGCAATAATGGAAAAATTTCGGATGTGTTGCATTTAGTCTCTCTATAGATACAAAAATCCCGTATAAAACGGGATTTCTTTAAAATTAATCGGCTATTGTACCGAAGGTGAAGCTTAACTTCAATCTCGTTCTATCACAATAAAACGGTTACCTCCTGATTGATTGACAAGAAGGACTATGGGCTCTCCTTTTTCTAATTTTTTCAGTTGTTTTTTAAATTGAGCAACATTTTCAATTTTAACTTTTCCTAATTTAACAATAACATCATTAACCTGTAAGCCTGCACGCTGAACTTCTCTGTTATCAATGTTTTTAACCACTATTCCCGATTCAATGCCCAGTTTGTTCCTGTCACTCTCTGTGATATTGGCCACATCAAATCCCAAATCAAGCTTACCAAGAACAGGACTACTTGAAACCGTGACAGCTTCTTGTCCATTCAAACCTCCTAGTACGGCATGGATAATCTCCAGTTTACCATCGCGCATAACATCCACCTTCACTTTAGTTCCTGGCTGAATTGAACCAACCAAGGGTGGCAAGCTTGAAGATGTTTCAACAGTTTTACCATCAAACTTAACAATCACATCTTGTACTTGAATTCCTGCTTTTTCTGCAGCAGAATCTTTATTGACGTTTGTCACCAATGCTCCTTGAGGATTATCCAAACCCAAATAATCTGCCATTTTTTGATCTACTGGTTGAATATTCACACCCAATAAACCTCTTTTTACCGTGCCATGAGATTTCAATTGCTCAAATACTGACATAGCAACATCTATTGGAATCGAAAATGACAATCCCATATAACCGCCGGTATTGGATAATATCAAAGTATTGATGCCAACAACCTCGGCATCCATGTTAATTAGAGGTCCACCAGAATTACCCCGATTAATGGGAACATCTGTTTGTATGTACGGGATATATTGTTGCTGGCCAAGACTTCGACCTTTGGCAGAGATAATACCTTTAGTCACTGAATGCTCAAAACTGAGTGGCGAACCGATAGCCATTACCCATTCTCCTATCTTCAATTGTTTGGTATCACCGATTTTTAGAACGGGCAGGTTTTTTGCCTTTACCTTTAGAACGGCAATATCACTGGCCTCATCTTCACCGATTAACTCTGCACTGTACTCACGACGATCAACCAATCTTACGGTAATTTCATCCGCATCATGCACGACATGGCGGTTTGTGAGTATGTACCCATCATCTGAAATAATAAAACCTGACCCGCCTGAGACACTGTCTCTTTCTTGTGGGTTCTGAGGCATGCCAAAATAACGTTCAAATGGGTTTGAAGGACGTGAAGGCGTTTGAATAGAGCTAAGCTCTTTTGCATTTTGCCGTGCTGTGATATTAACAACAGCAGCTCCAGTTTGATCTACTAAGCTGGTAAAGTCAGGCAAAGAAACTTCTTTAGCATGGGCGCTCCCAATAGCATAAAAAAGTGAAATACAGAAAAAAAAGAGTGTTTTGTTTTTCATGAATTTTCTCCAATATAGAGTATTAATAATTGCGTTCTATGACCCTTGAAACTGAGAAAAGTGCAATTTTATTTGAAAAATGTAACACGAGGACGTAATTTTAACCCTTGGTATTTAATGAGAAGTTTTGCCAAATATACTCCACAGACAAACCCCAACAATCCACCAAGGTCTGCATTGATATGTAACCAAGAAAAAAAACCATAACCACTACCGAGCATGATTAACAATAGCGCTATTGGCACTCCATAAAGATACAAAGAGAGTCGGAACAATTCCTTTTCGTCAAATTTCAATCCAACAATATCAGAAACCGAATACCCTCCCTGAAAAAAATGTTCTTGATCAACTAGATGAGCGGTTTGTTTGCTTTTATTGGTTAAAGAAACGACCAAATCTTCCGTGCTTGCTTTATGAAATAGAAAACTTAAAAAGCCGTCTGAACAACGGCTTTTACAATCATTGCATTCTTTATTGCTTTGCAAACTAAGCCTGACTTCATTGCAATCTATCTGCGAAATTGTAGCCAGACGAATCAATCAGTTAAGCCTTCTGATTTTATTGGAGAAAAGTTGTTTTTATGATTGTGATTTGATTGGTTAATAATCATATAAGGCAAATCATTTATATTCTGAGAAAGCCCTTGACTATAATAACCTTGTTGTTTAGATGAAACCGAAGGAAATCGACTCAACGACGGCGGTGGCACAAGCGTACTGTGGCTTGCAGCGACCTTCGCTGACAATGGCACTTCAATTGCGACTCCTTGTGTTTGAGCAAAATGCGGATTATCGGCTCCATTATTTTGCAATTGTTGCAGCATTGTCACCGACATAAAAGCAACACTTGCAGCGATCCCTAAACCCAAAATTGGCTTCAAGACCTTTAACCAAGGCGCTTTGTCTGCTTCTGTTTGCTGATTCTCTTGCACATCAATATCTTCAAACTGCATTCCTTTTAGTTGTTGAGTCACTTTGCTTGCAACATCAATAACCAAAGGCTCTTGCGCTTCCTTTTGCAAACAGGACTTAATTAAATGATAACTATCCCATGTAGCTGACAACGATGCATCTGAAGCCATGCGCTTTAAAAGGAATTGGCTGGCATGTGTTTCTAACTCACCGTCCATTAAATTGGAAATTTGTTGGTTTGATTTATCTGACATAATTTGCTCTCTTGTATTCTTTTTTTAACAATGGTTTTAAGGCATTGTCAACTGCATCTCTTGCTCTAAATATTCTTGATCTAACTGTGCCAATAGGGCACTGCATTTTTTCTGCTATTTCTTCGTAACTTAGGCCGTCTATTTCTCGTAAAACAATGGCCTGTTTTAAATCCTCAGGAAGACTGGCAATAGACTCATGTACAACTTTTTCAATTTCTTGGCGTTCGTACTCAGCATCTGGTGTATCGAAATTTTGTCTTTCAAAACCGCCAGAATAGCTCTCTGCTTCGACAGGTTCTATATCTGAATTTTGAATCCTTCTGCCTCTGGCAACCAAGTGATTTTTGGCTGTGTTAATCGCAATGCGGTAAATCCAGGTGTAAAAGGCTGAGTCGCCCCTAAAATTTGGCAAGGCTTTATAAACTTTAATAAAGACATCTTGAGTAATATCTTGTATTTCATGATAATCTTTTATCAGTTTTGAGATAACACCGCCCACTTTTTGCTGGTAACGCTGCACCAGTAACTCGAAGGCTTTTATATCGCCTTTTTGTGCTTGTTTTACCAACTCTAAATCAATCGCCTTCTCAGACATAACTTTGTTGTTTTCCTGTTTATTTTTCATTGTTGCCTTCTATGACATTGACTCATTTTAAAAGTTTAATTATTATTACTATTTTTTCGTCATACCCAATTTTATACCGAACCCATAAGCTCTACTCGCTCTTTCAGTAGCTGCTCAATTTGTTCCTCTGGCAACGGTCTTGAGAACAAGAACCCTTGAAAATACTCGCATTCTCTCTCAAGCAAGTACTCTCTTTGTGCTTCTGTTTCCACACCTTCGGCGACGATTTTACGGTTGAGTCTTTTAGCAATATTTATGGTTGCATCTAAAATGGCCTCATCTTCTGGATTCAGACCAATATTACATACAAAGGATTGATCAATTTTTATAAAACTGGCTGGGATTTTTTTGACATAGTCCAAACTAGAGTGTCCTGTTCCAAAATCATCAATGGAGAGGGTGCAACCGATGGCTACTATTTCATTCAATGACTCCACTAATTTTGGTACCACATCCAAACTTATTGTTTCTGTAATCTCGAAATCTATGTAATGCGGGTGCACTCCGGATGAATTCACAATTTTCTCTAGTTTGCGCGGTAAATTTGAATCCATCAATTGTACTGCGGATAAATTAATGGAGCACGTTAAAGGCAAACCATAATGTTTCTGCCACTTCACAAGCATTTCGCAAGAACGTTTGGTGACATATTCACCGATATCGTTGATAAGTCCCGTTTCTTCGGCCAAAGGTATAAAATGACCTGGGTTTATCATACCAATTTCTGGGTCTATCCACCTAACTAAAGACTCAAATCCAATTATATCCTCTGTAACTGCATTAATTTTAGGCTGAAAGAAAACTTTAATATGCTCTTCTGTAATGGCTTTTTTAAGATTTTCTTCCATTTCTGTTTTTTGCTTCAATGCCTGACCTGTCTCCGAGTATTTAAAAACAACAAAGTTATTTCTACCAGCAAGCTTGGCATCATACATCGCTAAATCAGCATTCTTCATCATGCTAGAGACTGTTTGCCCATCATCTGGAAAAATAGAAATGCCAATATTGAAATCAATTTTAGTATCTTCTCCAGTGCTTAACAATATAGGGGCTTGCAATCTTTTGATCAGGTCTTTAGCTAACAATTCTACAAGTTTTTTATTCAGGTGTGGTTTCAATAAAACCATAAACTCATCACCTGATAAACGATACACATCTCCTTTTGAGCGTATGCATTTTGTAATGATTTGAGAAATATTAACGATGATTTGATTTGTTAATTCTATCCCCATACTTTTATTTAGAAAGTTAATCTTGTCAAAATCAATAATCATCAACGACAAGTACTTGCCCGAATCAACACCAACTTCCATAATCTTTGCGAACTTGTTGGTCATCGATGTTCTATTTGGCAAGCCTGTTAATTTATCTGTCAAGCCATCCATTGTACGCTGTTCGACAATGCTTTTTTGGAACAGTCCGAACTTGCATTGATTAGCCAACGATGACAGGAGCACTGATTGGACAGGCCAAGAATCAACCCTGTTATAACCGCCTGAGACTATAACACCATAGGTTTTGTTGTGATGGGTAACAGGATGCACACAAAAAGAATGCAGGCCATTTTCTTGTAGAATTCCTGTGTATTCGTTCATTCTATGGTTGTCACGATCAATTTCAAGAACCTGTTTGCCATGTATAACATCCAATAATTCTGCTAAAGATTTTTTTAAAAAACTCTTCACTAATTGCCCATCTCCAACAATTACAGGTTTTAACAGCTTATTATTGCTGTACTCAAAGAAGGCCAAAAAATTCAATTTTAATGCTTTAAGTATTTTATCCAAAACAAGGGTAAAGTCAGAATTTGTTATTTCAATTTGTGTCACCATTGATAACAAATCATACAACTCACTTGATATCCCTTCTGATTTTTCTGCTGCCAAATCCCCTATATAGACAATTTCTTCATTCAACACACCCATCTGATATTTCGCTATCAAATTAAATGTGTTTTTTTGAAAGGTATAATTTATGGTGAACTCCGTTTTATCATTGCTTGAAATATCTTTGATGTAACTGTTGTATTTTTTGTGGTTTATCTTAGCATCAAGTATATTCCATTTTTTTCCAAGCAAATGCGTTTTTTTTCGCCCCAACAATTCCATCAGAGAAGAATTAACTTTTTCAATTTTTTGCGTAGAGGCATCAACAATTAATTTTGCTTGCATGGAGTCTTCAAAAAAAACATCCCAAAGCGTCTGGCACTCATCTGCTTTTTCATCTTTATTATTGACTGCACCATTTATTTCTCTTTGTTCTGCATTCGTTTTACTAACTGCTTTTTTATTAGCAAGCAAGGCATTGAGCTTGATCGATATTTCATTGGCTGACAGGGGTGCAAAAAGCATTAACTCAGAGACTTTTGAAAATTCTATGTATTGTGATTCTGAAAGATTCATCTGAGAACAAACAACTAGTATGATTTTTATTGCTGGATAGTTTTTAGTTAGCTGTATCAATGTGTTTGGATTTGAAAACAGTGACTTAGAAACCTCTACAATCAGGTATTCAATTTCTTCAGAATCTAGCAATTCTTGTGTTCCAGCAACATCTTTGGAGGTAAAAATGATACCGCATTCCTTTTCATCAAAAAAATTAAACAACAATACCCGTTCTTTTTTTAGATTCAGGCAAATAAGTGAATTTTTATCAACAGGCTCAGTCATTGGAAAGTACCCACTTTGAATCCCTTAGTTTGTACTTTTTTGTGTGCCTATTCACCAACTCAATTTCCTCTGCATTGACTGTTAAAAAATTAAAATTAGCACTTTCATCAATCAAAAATAGAAATCGTGTATTCTCATTCACTTCCAAATAATTTGTTGCCGTTGGCAGTGTTGATTTGATTTCTAATAATTCATTTTGCTCAATGCCTGGAAAAACATAAACGGCAAAATAATGATTTTTAGTCGCATATTTTAAGGCCTCTATTACTGATTGAGTTCCCGGTAATGGGGTGTTCCTCGATTTAATATTAACCAGGCCCATTTGCGAAGACCAAATATAGATCGCCATCCCTGATCGAACAGATATCACTCTTAATCCTTCAATAATTTCATCAGAATTATTGCTGGCAATAAATTGATAAGTTATTGCAGAGCGTATCTTTCGTTCTATTTTATTGGAGATTGATAGGGACAACATAATCTAAATTCTACATCGTTTCTGTTGGGAGATGTTCTCCCTTGTATGGAGCTAACATGGTTTCAATTTTAGTTCGAGCTTGCTCCATATCACTGTTATCAGCAAACTGAACACCAATACCTGCATTTTTCAGACCACTTGCTCCTTGTGGAGTTATCCAAACGACTTTTCCAGTGACAGGGAATTTTTCTTCTTCTAACAAAGACAACAATAAGAACACATCATCGCCCAAACTGTATGAGTTTTTTGTTTTAACGAACACTCCACCATTTTCAATAAAGGGAATATAGACTTTATGCAACTCTGTTACATCTTTAATATCACAGGACAAAATACCTTTTTTGCCCATTCCCGCTCCCATAAAAGCCATACTATTAACCTCTTACTTATTAGTGTTTGTGCTGTTCACAATTAAATTCTCGGACAAACATTATTATACATTGAAAAAACCTGCTGTCAATTTTGACCTCTTACTCATTTAAAGTGTTGCTGCCAATTAATAAGCAATTCATCAAGTAATAATTCTTCTTTCAGTGCTGTTTTATTTCTCTTTGTAAAAAGATAGAGGCTTCGAACAAAATCCAATATTTTCAAGTAAAATCCTTCTCTGTCTTTTTTATAATGCGTTGATAACACTTGACTCATTGCTTTCATATTGACATTTTCCTGCTCTTTTTTGATTAAATACAAAAAAAACGAGGCGACATAACCCAAACAATTCAGATAGTCTTGTGTTAACCACTTCTTGCTAATTTCCAAAGGACTCTTCTGCATAAGCAGGATGGAAGTTAAATCTTCTAGCATTTCATTGACACATTTCTCACTCTGGTTGTTGATGATTGTTTTAGCAATGAGTGGAATGCCATTGGCAAGTATGAGTGCAAATTTTAATTCATCTTCAGAGACATCTGCATTTTCTTTCAACCAACTCAAAGCAAGATTATCATCAGGTATGGCCAGTGATATCTTAACGCACCTGCTTTTAATCGTTGGTAATAATCGCCCTAATTCGCTTGATGTCAAAACAATAATAACCTGTTGTGGAGGTTCTTCTAAGGTTTTCAACAAAGCATTGGCCGATGCATTGTTCATTTTTTCTGCATCTTCAATAATCACAACGCGGTATTGATTTCTACTGCCACTGAGCATTACATCTCGTGACAACTTTCTTATTTGCTCAACCTTTATAATCTCTTTTTCAGCTGAGATACTTATTAAGTCTGTATGATTACCAACCGCGATTAATTGACAAGAGGGGCAGTGCAGACAACTGCCAGAAGCAGATAAGTCTTCACACATGGCCATTTGAGCAAACTGCTGAGCCAATTCGATCTTTCCAAGACCTTGACTGCCTGAAATTAATACTGCATGAGGTACTTTTTTAGTTTCAATCAGACGCAACCATTCCGTTGTTCTATTTTTATACCAAGGATACCTATTCACACTAAAACTTCCTTGCGATGTTGCATGGCATGTTCAATTTGCTTTTTTACCTGCTCAATACTTTGTGCCGCGTCAATAATCGTATATCTCAATGGGTGCATGTTTGCCTTTTGGCGGTAGGCCTTTGCAATGCGGTGAAAAAACTGCAAGCCTTCTTGTTCAATTCTGTCTGCCTGCCCTCGGCTTTGTATCCTCTTAAGACCGATACTGGGTTCAATGTCCAAAAGCAAAGTAAAATCGGCCTGCACATCACCCACAATAAATTTATCCATCCATTGAACAGTATCAAAACCTAGCTTTCTGCCTCCTCCTTGATAGGCATAACTAGCATCAACATAACGGTCAGAAAGAACCCATTGCCCCTTTTTTAAGGCTGGCTTAATGACATTTTCTATGTGTTCATTTCGAGATGCAAACATCAATAAAAGCTCAGTTTTAGCATGCAAATGATCAGAATGTAGCAAAATATCACGGATTTTTTCTGCCGTGGGTTCTCCCCCTGGTTCCCGTGTGCAGATATAATCTATTTGCCATTTGTCTAAGATGTTTTTTATGACGGTTAAGGCTGTGGTTTTTCCTGCTCCTTCGGAACCTTCTAGAGTGATGAGGCGAGCCGTCATAATTTTTCGCCTTTCAAGTAGGCCTTGACTGCTCGTTGATGTTGCTCGTAAGTATCAGAAAAATAATGCCCTCCTTGATTGTTAGCAACGAAGTACAATGATTTTCCTGCCACTGGTTGTGAACAGGCCATGATTGCATCCTTGCTAGCCATGGCAATTGGTGTTGGAGTTAATCCTTTGCGAGTGTAAGTATTGTAAGGGGTATCTGTTTTCAAGTCACGGCTACGAATATCACCATCATAACTCTTGCCAAGACCATATATGACCGTCGGATCGGTTTGCAAACGCATGTTCTTTTGCAATCGACGGACAAATACACCTGCAATTATGCCTCGTTCACTGGCTTTGGAAGTTTCTTTTTCAACTATAGAGGCCAATGTTAACAGTTCGTACGGGCTAGAGAAGGGTAAATTTGGTTTTTTTTCTGACCATGCTTGTTGTAAGACTTGATTCAAAGCTTTATGGGCACGAATCAACACGTCCACATCTGAATCACCTCGAACAAATTGATAAGTCTCAGGAAGAAATAGACCTTCTACAGAAAGCTTATCAGAAGAAAGGCGTTGTAACAATTGCCTATCATCCATATTTGGCAGCTCATGCTTTAAGACCTCATCCTCTTGCAATTTAACTTTTAGTTCTTGCCAGTTGATTCCTTCTACAATGGTAAACTGATAGCTAATAACATCGTTGGCTTTGATTTTTTTCATCATTTCCAAGGGTGGCAGCTGTGGATCAATTAAAAACTCTCCTACAGTCAACCATGTTCCCACTTTTTCTAATTTTGAAAACAAACGCCATTGCCAGTTATCGCCATTGGCGTTAAGTTTTTCTATAGTACCGACAAATTCACCGAAGTTTGTGCCTTTGTCTATCGTTACATAAGTCGCTTTGGAAAAAACTGGCTGCATTAAAAAATCTGAATATTTCTTATAATAAATAGCCATCGTCATCAGTACGACTGTTCCAAAGACAACAATGACAATATATAGTTTTTTCATGATTCGTTTATCCGCTTGTTCCAGAGTGTTGAGATTTTTCCTGCCAATGAGTTTTTGTGAGGGTAGTGAATTTTTTGCGCAATTTTTGTTACTGAATTAAATCCTGTGATGCTATTACAAACCATCATACCATGATACTTTGCTAACTGCTTAAATTCAATTTTTTTAGATTTTATTTCAAATCCCTGTGCCGACAACCACCGCAATGCCACACCATAAACACCACAATTTTTTAACTTGGGTGTGTAAATCTTGTTGTCTTTGAAAAGGATTATATTTTTATTTATGGTTTCGATGACATGCTTTTTCTGAGTCATCATTATGGCATCGTGGCAATTCGAACGTTTCAGTTCTTGTGCGGCAAGCACCTGTTCCAAACGATTCAAGTGTTTCAGTCCTGCCAGTAATTTTTGCTTGCTCAAGCGCACTGGACTTATACCAAGTTCTGAACTCAAGAACGATTTCTGTTTTTTGTTGACACTTATAAAATACTGATATTTGTGCGAGGCACTTGCATATCCTCGCTTATCATCGTCTCTAAATACGATTAATTTAACAATATATCTGCCACTTTCAGGCAGCAAAGAGCGTATCTTATCTAACAGTTCTTGTTCTTTTGGGAGCGTTATTTTGAGTTGCTTAAGCCCTTCTCTAAGTCGTTGGTAGTGCCAAGGCCACAATGGAATTTTAGCATCAATAACCAAGATTGTTTCAAACAAGCCATCCCCATAATTCAGAGCTCGATTGAGCAAATAAGAGCCTGTGTTCATTGGAAGAGAGGTGTAAAACTTCATTTAACTGGAGCTAAGATTATCTAACTATACTGCGGTTAGAGTCTCGAATAAAGTCAACCATTAACTGAACACAGGCCTGTTTGTCAGCTAGTTTTTGCATTTCTATCAGAGCCTCCTCTAAGCGCAGGTCTGATTTGTACAACAAACGAAATGCTTTTTTAAGAGCTGTGATATCTGCTTGGGTAAATCCACGTCTTTTTAAGCCTTCTGCATTAATAATTCGAGGCTTTGCTGGATTTCCTTGTGCCATGACATAAGGCGGTAAATCTTTTTGGAAACCAGTATCCATCGCTGTAAAAGCATGAGCTCCAATCCGACAAAATTGATGCAATTTAGTAAAGCCGCCTAGAATAACATAGTCTCCCAAATGCACATGGCCGGCTAAAGTCGTATTATTAGCAATAATGACATGATTCGCTATTTTGCAATCATGAGCAATATGGACATAGGCCATAATCCAATTATCATCACCAATTTCTGTCAACCCTTGATCGTCAATAGTTCCTCGATTGATGGTCACATATTCGCGAATGGTATTGCCATTGCCAATAATTGTACGCGTAGCTTCACCTTTGTATTTCTTGTCTTGAGGTTCTTCACCAATAGAAGAAAATTGAAAAATACGATTGTTTTTACCAATCTCTGTATGCTTGCAGATTGTTACGTGCGATTTAATTTCTGTCCCTGAGTCGATGCTAACGTCTTCTTCTATTATTGAGTAAGCACCAATTTTTACATCCTTGGCTATTTTTGCACTGGCATCAACTATGGCTGTTTTATGAATCAAATTTGACATTATTTACTGGCGCATAAAAGCTCTGCTTTGGCCACAACTTTTCCATCAACTTTGGCTTGGCATTCGTATTTAACCATATTTCTCATGCGTCTTTTTATCGAAACACACAAGTGTAATTGGTCTCCGGGTACAACTGGTTTTGTGAATTTAGCATTATCTACTTTGGCTAAATAAAAGATTTCATCCTCATCTTGCAAATCACCAATAGCTAAGCGTGATAAAATACCTGAAGCTTGTGCCATGGCTTCTATAATTAACACACCGGGCATAACTGGATGAGCGGGAAAATGTCCATTAAAATGGGGCTCATTAAAGGTGACATTTTTAATCGCTGTTAAGTGCTCTCCTAATTCGTAATCAATCACTTTATCGACCAATAAAAAAGGATATCGATGCGGCAATAATTTCATTATTTTTTCAACATCAATGGTTTTCGCTGTATTTTCTTCTGACATTTTATTAACTCTCTGCTTACTTGCTTTGTTTTTCCAATTGCGAAACTCTTTTTGCAATTTTATCTAATTGTTTTAATCTCACGGCACTTTTTCGCCATTCTTTTGTTTCTTGGATTGGCGCAACCGAACTATAGCTGCCCGGTTTTTTGATTGAGCGTGTGACAAGTGCCATTGACTGCAGGGTGACTTCATCGCAAACTTCAAGGTGCCCTATAATGCCCACACCTCCTCCTATTAAACAGTTTTTACCGATTTTAGCAGATCCTGCTACAGCTGAACATCCTGCCATAACTGTATGTTCTCCAATGGTAACATTGTGTGCGATTTGAATTTGATTGTCCAAACGGACGTCTTTTTCTAAGACCGTGTCTTCCAAGGTTCCGCGGTCAATTGTTGTATTGGCTCCAATTTCACAATTATCAGCTATTCTCACCGCTCCTAGTTGCGGGACCTTTATCCAACCTTCAGTATCTCGAGCTAAACCAAAACCATCGGCACCTATAATTGCACCAGGATGGACAATAACATTATTACCTAATTTACAATCGAATAAAATCACAACATTTGCACTGATCAAACAATTACTGCCAAGCTTACAATTGTTGCCAATAGTCACGTGAGATTGTAGATTTGTTCCAGCGGCAATTTCAGTATTTTCTCCAATGACACAAAAGGGTCCAACCGTAACATTTTCAGCAATTATTGCTGAATCAGCGATGTGTGCAGTGCTATGAATCCCTGAAGAGTTTTTCGCGTTCATTTGAAAGAGTGTTGCAATCTTCGCAAAGGCGACATAAGGGTCTTTTGCAATGAGTTTATTGCCTTTAAATTCAACTTCGTTTGCTGAGACTATGACAATGCCTGCTTGAGTCGTTTTTAATTGTTGCTTGTATTTGGAATTCGCAAAAAAACTAAGATGAATTGACTGTGCCTTATCCAAGGTTGCAATGCCTTCGATACTATGATTCCCATCGCCACTATACTCCAAGTCGTATTTTAGGGCTAATTCGCTTAAGGTTATCTTCATTGTTTCTGATTGTTTTTTAAAACTTGAAGAATTTCTTTAGTAATATCCATCTCATCATTTACATATAAAATTGAATTGATAAATATTGCATCGTAGCCATTTGTTATCGCATAGTTTTTTACAACAGCTTGAATTTCTTTCTGTATTCTATTTAAGACTATCGTATTTCTAACACTAATGGCATCTTTCAAATCTTCTTTGGCACGACGAATTTGTCTTTCAAGTATTCTCGCTCGTTCCTGAACATTCTTCAACTCTTCCAATGTCATCATCGCCCCGCCCTTGGTCAAGCGATTCTCCAATATTTCCAAATCAGCAGTTTTTTGTTCTATATTTTCGTACTGGTTTTCAAATTCACTTGAGATGCTTGCTCTAGCTTGGCTTATTTGCGGAGAATTATCGATCAAGGATTCCATATCAACAAAGCCAATTTTGCCAGCAGCACCTGCATTATTAGTGAGTCCTATTAATAATGTTAAGCTAATTATGAATGACAAAATTGGTCTTTGTGAGAAATTCATGCAAATTAATTTTCTTAGAAAGTATTACCGAATGCAAATTGGATACGTTCAGTATCATCAAATTCGTTGTTATTAAATGGATAGGAGAAGTTAATAATAATAGGGCCTACTGGAGCTTGCCATTTAAGCGCTAAACCTGTTGAATGTCTAAACTCACGGGCTTCAAAATCATCAAAAGTACTGAAGACATTACCAAAGTCCCAAAACCATGCAATTCTTGCAGCATTTCCTACTTTAGCAAAAGGTGTTGGGAAAACCAATTCCACCGTTCCTACAGTTTTTAAACTACCACCAACTGGATCTCCTCTTCGCGAGGTCAAAGGCTCATTGCCAAAGTCATTGACAACAATAGAAGATTTTGGACCCAGTGTATTGTCCCGATAGCCACGAATCGAGCTTCGCGTTCCACCGGCAAAGAAATTTTCAAAGAATGGCAGTTTTGTGGTATTTCCGTAACCATCACCATAGCCAATTTCACCTGTTAAAGACAAGGTTAAATTTTCTGTTAGCGGGAATAACTTGTTGGTTTTTGCAGTGAATTTATAAAATGTTGCAGTACTACCGGGCAATGAAAATTCAGCGCCTAAACGATAAAAAGCACCTCGAGTAGGGTTGAAGAAACGATTGCGACTGTCTCTTGACCAACGGGCTTCAGCTTTATAAAAGGTGAAAGATTTGCGCACATCCCAAGGAATAAGAACACCATCACGAAGACCTTCAGGGTCAACTGGCGGAACCAGTCCTTCGGGCTGTTCTGGCACACAATCAGTGCCATTCCAATCGACCAAAGTCGGCAATGTTGCCTGTGTTCTATAGGTATAACCCCCTAATTCACAAATATCAGAAAAAATTAGTGAGGCGGTTTGACCCAAAAAGGCAGAAACATTTTTTCTTTCGTAACCAAAACTGGTATAAATTCTATCGTATTCAGAGATAGGGAAGCTCATATTCATACCAAAGCCACCATTACTAGCGCTATAACGCGCAATATTAGCTTGACCAAAGTTTGAGGTAGAATAACTCATATTGAAACCACGAGAAACACCTTCATCTGTATAATATGGATTCTCATAAGAGATATTTAACTGTTTGAAGAAATTACTGTTATTAATAACAAAGGACAAGCTATTTCCTGTCCCTAATAAGTTTTGCAATGAGACCGAAATAGAAGTATTTATCCCACTAAATTGAGAATAACCCACCGAGAATGTAAATTGCCCTGAGTTCCTTTCTTTCACTGTCACTTCAACATCGACTTGATCATCCGAACCTGGAACTCGCGGAGTTTCTATAGTCACTTCTTCAAAATAAGGTTTTTGTTGTAAGCGGATTTTAGAACGCTCTACCAAGGACTTGGAATACCACCCCCCTTCAAATTGACGCATTTCTCTTCTTAGAACCTCATCCTTGGTTTTTATATTGCCAATAAAGTTTATTTTTCTGACATAAACCCGTTTGCCAGGATCTACATAAAACGTCATATCGACCACACCTTCTTCTTTATTAATCTCTGGAACGGGTGTGACCTCAGCAAAGGCATAGCCTAAGTTGCCAAGTATGATTTTCATTCTTTCAGCACTGGCCTCGCTTAGATTTCTAGCAAAAGTTTCGCCTTCTTTCGCGACAATAAGCCCTTCGAACGTTTTCTTATCGAGAATCATCTCACCTGTCACTTTCATTTCACCAAAGACATACTTACTGCCTTCTACAATATTCGCCGTAATGTAGATGTCTTTTTTATCTTGGCTAATGGTCACTTGAACGGATTCAACATTGAAATCGACATAACCTCTGTCCATATAATAGGATTTTAGTTTTTCTAAATCACCGTTTAATTTTTCTTTTGAATATTGATCATCCGAAGAGTACCACGATAAAAAGCCTGTGGTATCTGACTCAAATGTATCAATCAGTTCTTCATCGGTAAATATGGTATTACCAACGATCTTAATGTGTTTGATTTTTGCAGCTTTTCCTTCTTCAATATCAATATTGATTCTCACTCGATTCCTGTCCAGGTCTTTCACTTTCGCATCAACAATTACATTGTATTTGCCACGAGAAAAATACTGTCTAGTGAGTTCATTTTGAACCCGCTCCAATTGCAGCCTATCAAATACCTCACCTTCAATAAGGCCAATATTCCTCAAGCCTTTCAATAGTTCTTCTGTCTTAATTGCTTTATTTCCATCCAATTCTATGGATGCAATCGCTGGCCTTTCAACCAGTTTGACAACTAAAACATCACCATCTCTGTAAATTTTAACATCGCTAAAATAGCCTGTTCTAAAAAGGGATTTGACTGAACGAGTTACGCTTCTTTTCGTCACCCTGTCGCCTTTTTCGATAGGCAAATAAGTGAATATAGTTCCGTGAGAAATTCGGCTAGCTCCATCCAAACGAATATCTTCGACAGTAAAGGGCTCAAAAGCCAATGCAATTGAACTCAAACTTAATAAGGCTGTTAATATAAATGATTTAATCATAGGTGCTTTCTTTTTATTGTTTGTATTTCTTTTAACCTGCATAAAAATTTATTTTGATTTCTACAGAATTAAAGTTAGTTAATCGAACATTTTAAGACACTAGCCTTAAAATGTCGTTATAAATTGCAATTGACATGAAACAAAGTAAAAAAACAATACCGATTGTTTGTCCCTTCAATTGAAAATCTTCAGTTAATGGCGATCCTTTTATCTTCTCAAAAAGCAAAAACAGCAACTGTCCTCCATCAAGCATTGGTATTGGCAGTAAATTTATTATACCAAGACTCAAGCTGACCAAGCCAAGAAATCCCAAAAACCATGCGACGCCACGTGAAGCTGTATCATTAGCCACTTGAGCAATAGTGATTGGCCCAGAGAGATTCTTTAGCGAAGCTTTACCTGTTACTATTTTTCCCATCATATTCAGTGACATAGTTGTCATTCGCCATGTTTCATTCATTGCCGCTGGTAATGCGGCAATGAAACCATAAGAGTTATTGAATTGAATGGAGCGGTAAAATTCAAGATCAATTTCTTTTGGTGCTTTGGGAGCGATACCTATTATCCGCTTTGAACGATTGTTTTCATCTTCAACAGCGTGATCGATAGTAACATTTAATGTATTATTTTTTCGTAAAATTGATAAAATAATTTTACCATCAATAAACTTATTAAGTTTTTCAACAACTCTATACCAATCAGATGTCAGCTCACCATTAACAGAAATAATTTTATCGCCTGATAGAACGCCTGCAATATCTGCGGGTTTGCCTTTGGAAACGGTTTGTACTTCATTGCTATAGGGAATCTTCCATGCTTTGAGCCCAATAGCATCAAAAATTTTAGCTTCATCGACATCATCAGGCAAATCTGACAGTTTTAATACCAACTTTTCTTGCTCGCCATTGTCATGCTCAACGACTAAATCAACATCACGATGATCCAAACCATTAGTGATCAGCTCTAAACTTACATCCTGCCACGTCTCGGTTGAATAATCATTAATACTGATAATACGGTCTTTAATTTTTGCTCCAGCTTGTAATACTATTTTTTCTGGCACATCAATCACAGGGTGTATCTCAACCTTGCCATAAACAAACATCATCCAAAACATTAGCACCGCTAGAATAAAGTTAAAAGCAGGGCCTGCAAACATAATTAAAGCGCGTTGCCAAATGGGCTTTGAATTGTAGGTCAGGTGATATTCTTCGGGATTCTCACTGTAGTCAGGGTCTCTTTCATCTAACAGTTTTACATAGCCACCCAGCGGGATATACGAAAGGCAAAACTCAGTGCCATTTTTGTCTTTTTTCGTCCAGAAGGATTTTCCAAAACCCACACTGAACTTTAAAACCTTAACATTAAATCGTCTGGCCATCCAATAATGACCGTACTCATGAAAAGTAACCAAAATACCTAGCGTAACCAACATCCAACCAATAGAACTCATAAACTCAAGCATATTCATTCACCACTTGTTGCGTTTTTAAACGCATTTCATTATCCAAAGACTGCAATTGTTGCACATCTGTTAGTTTATCAATACTGGCATTGGTCATTATTTTTTCATTGATGGTAGCAATCGCCGTAAAAGGAATTTTTTTGTTCAAAAAAGCTTGGACAGTCATTTCATTGGCGGCGTTTAACACCGCCATCGCAGTACCACCCATTTTGATGGCCTCTTGAGCCAAGTTCAGGCAAGGAAACTTTTCATAATCTGGTGGAAAAAACTGCAATTGCTGAATTTTCAATAAATCAACCAAACCTGCTCCTGAGGCAATTCTCTCACGCAATCCTAAACCATAAGCGATAGGTATGCGCATGTCCGGTTCTCCTAATTGAGCTAAGACGGATCCATCTTTAAAACACACCATCGAATGGATAATGCTTTGTGGATGCACATGAACATCAATGTTATCCACTGCAATATTAAAAAGCCAATAAGCTTCGATCACTTCCAAGCCTTTGTTCATTAATGTTGCTGAATCAACCGAAATTTTGCGTCCCATATCCCAATTGGGATGCGCACACGCTTGCTCAGGTGTAATGCTTGAGAAGGTGTTTTTCTCTCGATTCCAAAAAGGACCTCCTGAAGCGGTCAAAATTATTTTTTCTACGTTTTCAGGAGTCTTTCCAACTTGATAATCATCAGGAAGGCACTGAAATATTGCATTGTGTTCGCTATCAAGAGGAATAATACGTGCTTGATTTTCTGTCGCTGCCTTCATCACTAATTCACCTGCCAAAACCAGTGCTTCTTTGTTGGCTAATAACAATGTTTTTCCTGCTTGCACTGTCGATAAAACAGGCTGCATTCCTGCGCTGCCTACAATTCCTGCTATCACCATATCGACGTCGCAATGCTGGCATAATGCGTTAAGTTCATCCATTCCAGCTAACACTGTTGTTTTTGAAGAAACTTGATTTTTAAATTCACTGTATTTTTCACAGTCCGTGATTACAGCATAACGCGGTGAAAATTTATCGCATAATTGAACCAGTTTTTTAATATTGGAATGTCCAGAAAGAGCGAAGACATTAAACTTTTCGGGATTTCTGCTAACTATATCTAAAGCACTATCGCCAATTGAACCCGTTGCTCCCAAGACAACAACATTCTTTCTTAATTCATTCTTCATGAAGCCGTTATATAATGAATAAATGCAAAATAAAATGGAGTCACAGCAATTAAAGAATCAAAGCGATCTAAAAATCCTCCATGTCCTGGCAACAAGAAACCGCTGTCTTTGATATTGCCTTGTCTTTTTAATAAGCTAGCAAACAAATCACCCACAACTGAGATCAGTGTTAACAATGGAAACAGCATAGCAAAAGCAAGTGAATTTAGTCCAAGCCATTGACCTATAAAGAACCCATACAGTGAAGTAAATATCAAAGCTCCAATTAATCCTTCTATAGTCTTACCTGGACTTACATTGACCGCAAGTTTATGCTTACCAAAAGTCTTTCCCGAAACATAAGCACCTATATCGGCCACCCAGACCAAAAAGAACAAGACCAATGTGAGTTGTGCACCATGTTCATAATTCTGGTGAATCGAAATAAGTGAAGCGCCAAATAAGAGCAGTACCCCCACTCCTAGAGCATATTTTATTGTGTGTTTTTGCAGGCCTTGCTGGGGTTTGAATAGCCAAAAAAAACAATAAAGCCAAATCACTGTGGAGGCTAACAGTATTCTGGTCACATCAATAGAGATAAATGAAGCTTGGTTTAAGAAAAAAACACTAACAGCCACAGCAAGGGCCATAAGCAATGAGTTAACTTTAAGTTTTTTAACAATTTGAAACCACTCATAACCGATCATTAAAACCAATAAACTGACAAATGATGTAAATATAAGCGTGTTTCCATACCAAATGATAGCCAAAACAACTGGAGCTAACAATAAGGCTGTAAGTATTCTTTGTTTTAACATTTAACTTCCTTCTTGAATTTGTAGGGACGTTTTACCAAACCTTCTTTCTCGCAGTTGAAAATCTTTTATCGCATTATTCAGGCTACTTTCATCAAAGTCAGGCCACAGCGTTTCTGTAAAAAACAGCTCTGTATAAGCCATTTGCCACAATAAAAAATTTGAAATTCTCTTTTCTCCACCCGTCCGTATCAACAAATCTGGGTTGGGGATATCGCTCATGGTTAAATACTGTTGAAGTTCTGATTCATCAACTGAAGCTACTTCCAAGTCAGAATTTTGCAACGTTATTGCCAGTTTTTTAGCGGCTTGCAGTATATCCCAACGGCCTCCATAGTTTACCGCGATGGTTAGCACCATGGTTTCATTTTTTTCGGTTAAACCCGCGACTTTACTCATGCGCTTACGCAAACTCTCAGAAAATCGAGACAAATCACCAATAAAATTCAGTCGTACGCCGTTGCTATGCAACTCGGGCACTTCTTTTTTTAGTGCACGCATAAACAATTCCATCAGCATAGAAACTTCCTTTTGTGGTCGCGACCAGTTTTCACTGCTAAAGGCAAATAAAGTAAGCCATTTGATTCCTATTTTTGAAGATTGTCGGATTGTTTTGCGAACGGATTTAACTCCAGCTTTGTGCCCTGAAGTTCTGTATTTATTTCTTTGCGTAGCCCAACGACCGTTGCCATCCATGATAATGGCAACGTGTTGTGGTATTTTTGACTGATTTTCTAACAAGGCGATGGACGATGATGGGAAGAATTAAATTTCCATCAATTCTTTTTCTTTCTCTTTAACAACTTCATCAACTTGAGCAACATATGTATTGGTTAAGTCTTGAACCTTGTCTTCAGACTGATGTTGTTCATCCTCGGTTATTTCTTTGTCATTTTGCATGACTTTAAAGGTGTGATTGGCATCTCTTCGAATGTTTCTGATGGCAATTTTACAATTTTCACCGTGGCCATTCACAACTTTAACCATTTCCTTTCTTCTCTCTTCTGTTAAAGGCGGTAATGGCAAACGAATAACCAAGCCAGCACTCACCGGATTCAAACCCAAAGAAGATTTCATAATGGCTTTTTCTATTGGTGCCACCATGTCTTTTTCCCACGGTGTTATTGTTAAGGTACGAGAATCTGAAACCACAACATTAGCAACCTGACTTAATGCTGTCGCACTGCCATAATAATCAACAGTAATTCCATCCAACAATGCCGTATTCGCACGACCTGTTCTGACAGTCGCCAAATCTCCCTTAAGAGACTCAACACTTTTACCCATTCTTAACTTAGCATCGTCTAATATTTCGTTTATCATCTTATCAACCACCCTTTCTATTTATGATTCAGTATTTCTTACAATAGTTCCAATGTCTTGGCCATGAATTATTTTTAACAATGCTCCTTGCGTGGACATATTAAAAATACGAATAGGCATATTTTGATCACGACACAAAACAACCGCTGCAGTATCCATAACGGCTAATTTTTTCTCGATCACTTCGTCATAAGTCAATGCATCGTACTTAACAGCCTCGGGATTCAATTCCGGGTCTGATGAATAAACTCCATCAACTTTAGTCGCCTTAATCACCAGTTCTGCGTTAATTTCTATCGCTCTTAGACTTGCGGCAGAATCGGTGGTAAAAAAAGGATTACCAATTCCTGCTGCAAAGACAGTAATATTGCCTTTTTGCAAATGACGTATCGCTTTGCGGCGTATATAGTCTTCACAAACCTCATGAATCTGAATGGCCGACATGACGCGGACTTTCGAGCCCTGTTTTTCAATGGCGTTTTGTAAAGCTAGAGAATTCATGACCGTAGCCAGCATTCCCATATGGTCACCTGTGACCCTGTCTATCCCTGATTTTGCCAATCCCGCACCCCGAAAGATATTACCGCCACCAATAACAATACCAATCTCAACACCGAGTTCGCGTATTTGATGAATTTCCGCAGCAATACGATTGATGACTTTGGGGTCAATGCCGTAATCCTCCTCACCCATTAGCGCTTCGCCACTGAGCTTGAGGAGGATCCGACTAAATTTTACTGAGTTATTTGCCACGTGCTTGTGCCATTACCTCTTCTGCAAAATTATCTTCTTTCTTCTCGATGCCTTCTCCTACTTCCATTCTTTGGAATGCAATCACTTCAGCACCTTCTGATTTCAGCAACTTTTCTACTGTCATATCAGGATTTTTGACAAAAGGTTGACCATACAAAGTAATTCCAGCTAGGAATTTACGAATACGACCACCAATCATTTTTTCAACAATCTCTGGCGGCTTGCCGCTGTCTGCAACTTGAGCGATTAAAATTTCTTTTTCTTTCTCAACCACATCAGATGGCACGTCTTTTTCAGCAATATAATCTGGATTGACTGCAGCAATATGCATGGCAATATCCTTAGCCAAATCAACATTGTCAGAACTTACATTAACAACAACTCCGATTTTTACACCGTGAACATAATGTCCAAAAACACCTTCACTTGCACTCAGCTGTGTAATGCGTCGAACTTGAATATTCTCACCAATTTTAGCAACTAAAGCGGTTCTAATTGTTTCTACAGATTCACCATCAATTTCCGAAGCCATTAATTCTTCAACACTTTCTGTCCCCAAACTCGCAGCTTGAGCCACTATTTTGTCGGTGAAAGCCAAGAATACTGTATCTTTGGCAGCAAAATCAGTTTCTGAATTCACTTCAACCATGGTGATTTTTTTATTATCATCCGAAGCTAAAATCTTCACTACGCCTTCGGCGGCAATACGGCCAGATTTTTTAGCTGCTTTTGCTGCACCAGACTTGCGCATTTCTTCGATTGCAACTTCGATATCTCCATTGGAAGCCACCAAAGCTTTTTTGCATTCCATCATACCTGAACCGGTACGCTCTCTTAATTCTTTAACCATTGAAGCTGTAACGCTCATGTTTAAATCCTCATGTTTTAACGGGGTCATCCCGCATCATTGTTTAAAAATCTACGATTAAAAGCAAGGTTTGAGCTTGCTTTTAATCCAATCCTACAAAAAACTCAATTAATCTTCTGTTTTCTTAGCTACTTTTTTCTTTGTTACTTTTTTCTTGCTGTTTTTTTTCACCACTTTTTGAGCATCATCTTTGCTCGCTTCCGTTGCTTCTTCAGCCTTTGCTTCAGTTTTAACTTCTGATTTCACTTCCGCTTTAACATCTTCGGCTTTCGTTTCAGTGGCAGCTTCTTGTTTGTCTTTGACTTGCTTTTTAACTTTCTCAGCATCTGCAGGCGCAGGCATAGAGGCACGTCCTTCTAAAACAGCGTCAGCGACAGTAGCCGCATACAGATTGATCGCCTTCATTGCATCATCATTACCAGGAATAATGTAATCAATGTTCTCAAAAGAATTATTGGTATCAACAACTGCAATCACAGGAATACCCAATGTTTTTGCTTCTTTGATCGCAATAGACTCATGTTTTGTATCGACAATAAACATTGCATCTGGAACTCCAGCCATTTCCTTGATACCCCCTAAACTTTTTTCTAGCTTAGTCAGTTCTCTTTGGTGCTTAAGTTGTTCTTTTTTGATCAGTTTTTCCATACGACCATCGGCTTTCATCGCTTCAATTTCACGAATACGGTTGATTGATTGTTTGACTGTTTTGTAGTTGGTCATCATGCCACCTAACCAACGGTTAGTCACATAAGGCATACCACAACGAATGGCTTCGCGTTTCATTGCCTTACTTGCAGACCGCTTGGTACCTACAAACAAAACCTTGCCACGGCGAGAAGCCAACGAGCTTAAATAATTAAGCGCATCAGTCATTAGTTTTTCTGTTTTAGATAAATCGATGATATGAATTTTGTTTTTTGAACCAAAAATGTATTGATCCATTTTGGGATTCCAATATCTGGTATTGTGTCCGAAATGAACACCAGCTTCCAGAAGCTGTTTTACACTGACTTTTGCCATTTTAATTTTTCCTAAAATAATAAGGGTTATAAACTATGCAATCAAACCTGAATGACAACCGGTTGTTAAAACCAGCACCCCGTCAATTCATTGGGCTTGTTACAGGATTTTTTTTCAACAGACAATTTGCAACTATCTTTGAAAGCCGCGGGATTATACTCGATTTGAAATTAATCGACAAGTCGAAAATTTGATTTGCCAGTAAAACACGCTCGAATCATCCAAACTCCGTGGAACTTACTTCAGCGATACTGAATAATTACGCCAGATTTTTATAAATTTCAATAGGAAATTTTTCTGTTATTTTCATTATTATGGTTTTTTTTGAGTAAACCTCATATTCACGACACAACAATCGAGTGCCTGTAGAAAAGCCCGAATCATCGCCTTCTAAAGCTTCTTGCTGGTAGCTATCAGTCTGCTGCTTATAGGTTTCAACCCTGTACTTGGCCCACAAACTTCCAATTGGAATTGATTTTTCCATTAAGTCCGAAACAAAATCGGCAGAAAGATTTTGCAAATAAATGACTGATTTAGCAAACAGCCAATGAGTTTGTGATCTTTGCCCTTGCAGATAAATATGCCGATGCAACTTACCTGTGGGCGATATTTTCTCACTCAATTTAACCACTAGCATTTTTTCCTTGGCCAGCAATTGTATTAATTCCGTCACCGTTCCATCCGTTTGCATCAAAAGTTGCAAAGCCAGTGGGTAATCCAACAAGTTCAGCATACTAAAAGCCCGTACCTAAACGCAAATAAAACCGAAAATCACCACCATTGGAGTAACCGCTTCCTAAGAACATTACAGTATTCACCACATCCAAAGAAATTCCTGCAGAATAACCATAAATCATGTCTTCAAACTTTATGTGATGTTGCCATACGTTGCCTAAATGACCTTTGATCATCAGCTTGGGCGAACCAAAGACAGGCAAATTGATTTTATCCAATTCTGTGAAGGCACCCACTTCAAACACAATCGCATTCAAACCCAACAATGAAAACTCAGGGTATCCAGCAAAGTTATCCAAACCACCATAGGCAAAAAGAACTTGACCGTCTTCTGCATTATGAACAAAATCTCCTTGAAAACCCAAGTGAAACGCCGACTTATCAGAAAGTGCGAAGCGTTGTGAAATATCAAAATTCAGCCACTGCACTTTATCAAAAAAACCCACTTCAGACTTTAAATCAACACCCGTATGCGCATAAACGGCCGAATCCAAAGTATCCAAACCATACCTAATCCGCATGCCTACAGTTTTATCAATGGCTGTATCAAAGCTTGAGTTATTAATAACAGGCACTACATTTTGATCCAAATACCAAACTCCAGCCCTAAATTCGCTACTATCATTGATGTTAATTCCCCAATCCAAGCCCAAACCAAAATCCTTAATATCGTATTCCCCGGTGGGTTGAATATCAAAATCTTCATCAATATTTTGACCGACCAAGGACGGATTGAAGATATTGCCATAAAAACGGCGGCTGTCCTTGGATATATTGATATTAGCGCTAACAAAATAGCGATCGGCATAATCAAGAGGTTGATTGAGTTCTGATTTCCATTGCAAAACAGTGCCAATACTCAAGTCGTTTGACCACTCTGCACCTTTGCGATTAATATTGTAACGATGGTGTTTTGCTAATAATGAAACACGTGTATTTGAGTTAAAATCATCGGCCACCTTAAGCCCAAACTTCAAATAATCGGGCCCCCAGTTTTTTTCTTCTATTTTAAACTCTATGCCTTTTTGCCCTTTGTCATTTTTTACAACATTATAAGTTACAGTTAAAATATCATTATCCACTGCGATTTCATCGGCCAAATCTTGTATATCACTGGCAATAAAGGGCTTTGATATAATGTGCTTGGTTTTGTGGTTTAAGCGCTCCAAAGAAGTTCTTTTGTTTCCTGAAAACGAAACAAATTCTATTTCTTTAGGGATCTCTTGCATCAAAAAGCTACGAGAATCTAACGAAGTTAAATAATCGGTCTCGTTCAACGCCAAGTGATCTAACACCAGTGATTTTCTTTCCACACTTTTCATGCCAGCTTCGATAAACTCAAGGTATTTATCAAAATCTGCCGCACCAAGGCCTTTCAATTCTGGAGCAATAACAATATCCGCCAGTCCAAGAGACTGTATGGTATTTTGCACTAAAGCAACATCAACACTCTGATACGAAACACTAATGATCGACGAATTTTCATCAATAATATCCAAAGGAGAGGAAATATTCACAGCGATAATAATATCCGCTCCCATTGACTTAGCTACATCAACTGGTAAGTTGTTTAATATACCTCCATCAGCCAAAAATCGCCCTTGGTGATGCACAGGACCAAAGACCAATGGCACCGCCATAGAAGCGCGCATGGCCATGGCTAAATCGCCATGATTAATGACATAAGGTTCTGCTGCATTCAAATCCGTTGCAACAGCACTAAAAGGAATTGGGAAAGTTTTAAAGTCTTGGTTTTTTAAAGAGCCGACTATGCGTTGCAATTCAAGCATAAGTTGCTGACCTCCAGCAAAACCCGTGCCGCTTTTGGGGCCTTTTTTAGATAGGCCGATCTCTAGATTCACAAAATAGTTTTTCTCTTCTTGCTTTTCTCTGTACTGTTTTTTATCTCTGTTTGTCGAAGGGCGGAAAACACGTTCCCAATCGATGGAATTAACCACCCATTCCAAATCCTCAGTGCTCATACCAGTAGCGTACAAACCACCAACAATACTGCCCATTGATGTCCCGGCAATATAATCTATGGGAATTCTTTTTTGTTCTAGCGCTCGTAATACGCCAATATGAGCCAAACCTCTGGCTCCACCACCTGACAGAACCAAACCAATTTTAGGTCTATTTTTATTGTAGGCATATGAATTGAACGCCGAAACAACAAGCAATACGGCGCACAAAGCAGACATTAACAGCGAAGTCTTTGTTTGTTTTATATTTTCAGTTGAACTATTGAAGTTTCCCAGTCTTTTATCCATTTTTTATAATAAATATGTATTGCTGTGGTTCTGACCACAAAAAATCCTAAAAAGGCCAACCACAATCCGTGGTTGCCCATTCCCCTTAATAAATACCACAAAGGAATATAACAAAAAAACGAGGCCATCACCATAGAATTTCTCATTATTTTTGCTTCTGTTGTTGCTATAAACAAACCATCATAGACAAAACTCGGCATCGCAACCACTGGAATTATAACAAGCCAAATAATATAGTGAGAAGCATAAGTTTGAACTTCTAAAATAGATGTTAACAGGTTCACAATTTCTTGACCTGCAACTATATATAGCAGACTAAAAACAAGCGAAATAACAAAAGACACTCTAAAAACCTTTTTGATGATTTGTTTAAGAGCACTGACATCCAAGGCTCCATAGGCTTGTCCACATAACGTTTCAACCGCATGAGCAAAACCATCCAAACCATAGGACATCAAATAGAAAAAATTAAGTAAGACGGCGTTGGCTGCTAACGACAATTCTCCCAAGAGCGCACTGCCCTTGGTCATCAAGGCAAAGACCGCCATTAAATTAAGAGTTCGAATAAAGATATCACGATTGAGACCAAAAAACTCTTTCATCTGCGGACTTGGAACCAAGCATGCCTTTAGCTGCGACAAACCAAGCCACTTAACACCGTTCTGCGCCAAAAAATAAAAAGCCAAAACAACAGCAGCATATTCAGAAATCAACGATCCATAAGCCACTCCTGCCATACCCCAGTGCCAATGCATAACAAAAATATAATCCAGCAGCATATTACCTACTTGGTTCACTAACATAATCATCAATACTTTGCCTGCTTGTTGATGGGCTAAAAAATAACCAAAAAACACATAGATAAACAAGGTTGCTGGAGCCGAATATATTCTCACCTGAAAATACTGCAAAGCCATATCTGCCGCTTGCCCGCCACTTGAAACCAAATCAATCGCAATATCTCCAATCCACTTTTGGAACAGTAACAAAACAGAAGCGATAAGAGCCGCTATAAAAAGAGCCTGAATGAGCTGTTGTTGAGCCTGCTGTTGGTTGTTCTGGCCTACTGATTGTGCAATCAAACCAGTGGTACTCATTTTTAAAAAGCTAAAGCCCCAGAACAAGACATTAAACACTGTGGCGCCAATATTGATAGCAGCCAAGTACAAAGGCGATTGCAAATGTCCCAATATTGCCGTATCCACAATGCCCAACAAAGGGATACTTATGGCCGATAAAATCATCGGCACTGCTATCGCAAATATGGCTTTATAGGAATACCTGTTGGGTTTTTCTTTCATATAGACTTTTAGCACATGCTATTTTTTTAGATAATTGTTAATATAGCTCAGAACTATATTCCAAACCTTGATACAGAAAACACAAAAAAGTGCGGACAACTTCGAGATTTGAGACATAACGAATAAAACTATTGAGAAACAAATCATGACAGATAACCGATACCCTGTAAACAAAGCCAAAGAAAAAAAAAGCAAACTGCAAATGATTAAGTGGTTACTTATTTTATTTGTAGCCATCAACTTTATCTTTGCTTTTTATTTTGACCGAGAACCAAAGCTCTTCGATGTCAAACAAGTCGCGGCAAAACGTGCCGATTTGCATGGACACCGAATAGTCACTGGCTTTACTACTACAGTTACTCTTTTAGAAGTAGCAGAGACCATGCTCAATAAACCTGGTGGATATTTGAGCAACGATCGCATGCCTCCTTCGGTATTTATGGACAATATCCCCAATTGGGAATACGGTGTTTTGGTTCAAGTTCGTGACTTAGCACGTACACTGAGAAATGACATTAGTCGATCACAATCGCAATCCTTAGAAGACGATGATTTAAAGAAATCAGATCCAAAATTTCATTACGACAACAACTCGTGGATTTTACCTCGTACGGAATCCCAATACCAAGAGGCCATCAATGACATGCACAGTTACCTTGATCGTTTAAGCGATGATAACGATGCCGATGCTCAGTTTTATGCCCGAGCGGACAATCTTGTGACTTATTTGACGTTGGTTGAACGGCGTTTGGGGGGCTTGTCGCAAAAACTCAGCGCAAGTGTAGCCAAAGAACGCCTCAATACCGATCTAAGTGGTGACAGTGCAGCGACACAATCAACTTACAAACCCAGTGAACTCAAAGTGAAAACCAATTGGTTTAAGATCGATGATAATTTTTATGAAGCACGGGGTTCAACTTGGGCACTCATCCATTTTTTAAAAGCCATAGAAATAGATTTTAAAAGCGTACTGGAAAAGAAAAATGCGCAGATCAGCCTCAGACAAATTATTCGAGAATTAGAATCCACTCAAGAATCGATTTGGACGCCCATGATACTTAACGGCTCTGGCTTTGGTTTTTTTGCTAACCACTCATTGGTCATGGCCTCTTACATTTCACGGGCCAACGCTGGCATTATCGATTTGAGGCAATTGCTAGAAAATGGTTAATAAAACCTCTTTCTTTTAGAGGCATACTCATAAACTAGGAGCTTGTACTGCAATTAATAAGTTCCGTCTAATATTCAGCGTATCTCGCAAAAGTAGTTGCGTTGGCTTATTTTTAAAAAGTAAAGTTGTTTGAGAAGAAAATTATTTATAGAAACTCGAAAGCTTAGTAATAACAAGCTTTTATTTAATAAAAATATTCTAAACGAGTTTTTTACTTTTTAAAAATAAGCCCACACAACTACGGCGAATATTAGACAATACTTATTGTTTGTAGTACTAGAAGTTTGCCCAAACAGTCACTCTATTGGGTGAATTTAATAGGAAGAAATAGCCAATATAGCTTTTATTCCCACCATTTTTAGTTATGAATATGCCTCTTAGTGTAAAATACCTTTTTTAATATTTTGAGTAGAAGCATGAAATGTCCTGTAGATAGCACAACTTTAATTGAACAAGAATACGAACGCACTATCAAGGTTGATGGCTGCGAGAGTTGTGGAGGACTTTGGTTAGAGCAATGGGAACTCAAAGCCATACAAGCCAACAAAGGCAAAAATTACCAGCAAGAATTGCAACAATGGCCCAATCTTGTTGAAAAATCTTACTTGCAAGCCCTAGAAAAGCAACGCCCTTTGCTTGATTGTCCAAAGTGCTCAGAAGAAGGAAATAAAATCAAAATGGACAGGCGTGAACATGGTTACTGCTCACAAATAATGGTTGATATTTGCCACGACTGCCAAGGTATTTGGTTAGATAAGGGTGAAATAGAAGCTCTTGAAATCTTTTTTCAACGCAGTCACATGAATGATGAAGAAATCAAAACTGGCTTTTTTCAAAGTCTCTGGTTCATGATCAATAAATAATAAAGACAACTCTTATGAATAAAAAACTCCTAATTAGAAAAACACATCGCTATATTGGTCTTTTGGTTTCTTTGCAACTACTGGCATGGACTCTTGGTGGCATTTGGTTCACATGGAATGATATTGATGATATTCATGGCGATTATTTAAGAAACTTCGATATCCCAGAAGTTTCCCAGCCTTCTCTGTCAACATCTGAAGCCCTGCAAAACATCGTCGACCTAGATCAGCTAAAATCCCTACAAGTGACTCACTTTTTGCAAAAACCTGCTTACCGTATCAGCTACAAAAGCAAGGACAATAAGGACAAAAACATTTATATTGATGGCACAACCGGTAAAACACTCTCCTCTGTCAGCGAACAACAGGCTATTGATGAGGCCAAAGTGAATGCAAAATTTGAAGCACCTGTGAGCCAAGTTGAACTGATTACTGAGACCAGTAAACACCACGAATATCGCGGCAAGGCGCTTCCCGTTTGGGCTGTTAGTTTTGATTACCCAGAATCCCCAACTTTTTACATTTCAAATCAACACGGTCGCCTCAGTTCTGTTCGTCATACTTCTTGGAGAATTTTCGACTTTTTTTGGATGTTGCATACAATGGACTACGAAGGCCGCGATGATTTTGGTAATTGGCTGATTAAAATCTTCTCTGTGATTGCTTTAATTACGGCCATCTCTGGTATCGTCCTGTTTATCATTAGCTCACGAAGGCGAATTAAAAAAGTCCGTTAAGCAACAAGTTGTTGTTATTTCTTGGTTTTTGCAAAAATGCCCTTATTTAGATTAATCAAACACATTAGTAGAGAAAAATATGACATTAAAAGCCATCATTCATACCAACAAAGGTGATATTAACCTTGTACTCACTCCCAATGAAACACCAGTAACGGTTGCTAACTTTGTTAATCTAGCCCAACAAGGATTTTATGACGATGTTTCATTCCACCGTGTTATTCCTAATTTTATGATTCAAGGCGGCTGCCCTTTGGGCACTGGCACTGGTGGCCCTGGATATCGTTTTGAAGATGAGTTCAATGCCTCTTTGAAACACGACAAGGCTGGCGTATTGTCCATGGCCAATGCTGGACCTGCGACCAATGGCTCGCAATTTTTTGTGACTCATGAACCCACTCCATGGTTGGACGGCAAGCATTCTGTCTTTGGTGCTGTAGAAAATTCAAGCGATATGGATGTTGTTAACGCAATTGCTGGTGGTGATGAAATAAAATCCATCTCGATTGAAGGCGATGCTTCGGCTTTAATGGAAGCTCAAGCAGACAGAATTGCAGAATGGAATAAAGCAATCGACTAGGAGCTTGTACGAGAATAGAAAATCTATTACAGAAAAGCTGGATTTGTGCTATTTTCCCCTTTTTCTCGTCAAATAGAGCGACTATTCTCCTCAAAAACGCAAAAAATAGCCCTAAACCCAACTTTCCTTCATTACGATTCCTATTCCCGGACAAGCTCCTAGTCAGGCCAAATTCATAACCCCCAATGGTAAACTTCTACTGTTGGGGGTTATTTGCATCAGCTAACTCTAAGACCAGCCAAGTATCCTTCCAAAACCAGCCCCTTTTATTCGAATCCAGACAAAAATATCGTATCAAGATTGGGTTTAAGTACAAATAAGCCACTGTCGTAATCACTTAAAATAACCGTACCACTTTGGAAAAAAGGATAATTGCTCCATGCTCCATCAAATGTTGCACCATCATTGCTGGGATAACTGTCAAAATTAGCTTTATCATACAAATTTCCATTTGCAATATCACTGATATCAACAATACTTAAACCACTGGTGTAATTGGTCAAATAAGCCAAGTTCGCCTTGATGTAGATATTATGATCGATAGAAGCTTTGGAACCTATATACTCACCTAGCAATTGAGGTGAATCTAAATTTTTGACATTCCAGATGTAAGTTTTGGTATTGTGACCATAAGCATCTTCATCCAATTCATCGCCCATAAGATAAAAATTTTGATCTTCACTCAACCAGCCTTGATGTGCATATCGTGAATTGGCATATCCTGTCCGAGAAAGCTGCTGAGGATTGTTTTTATCACTGACATTAACTATTGTCAGAGTATCACCATTGGCATTAAAACAAATTTCCTTGCCAGAATACTCAACATCTGCCCCCAAATAATTAACACACTGTGCATCATGGGTTGTCCCATCACTAGCAAAACAACCTGCATTAGTGGGCGATGCAGGGTTTTGTATATTAATCATATGCAAGCCACCATTACAGGTATTTGTCCCAACAGCATAAGCAAAACCTGACTCTTCATTGATAACAATATTATGCGCTTCTCCAAATTGAGTGTAGTTTGTTGTTGCGGTAAAAATTACTGGAGGAGAAATAACATTTCTAAGTTGAGTCAAATCAAAAACCTGCATGCCGTGACCACTCGCTTCGGAGACAATAAAAGCATAGTTGGCATAGGTTTTCACATCTCGCCATAAATTGGCCGTAGTCGCAGCAACTAATTTACCCAGATAGACGGGGGAATCAGGGGCAGATATATCAACAAAAGCAGTCCCTGATCGCATTGTCATAATAGCGTATTCTTTGCCTGTTTGCGCATCTGTCCAGCCCCAGATGTCAGCTCCAGATTCTGAATTTGAGCCGCCCATTTCACTTAAGGAAAGATGGGACATTAAATCAATGTTTTGACAAGGATAGATTCCTGCCATACCTTGATTGTCACAAACTTCGGCGTACAAAAGAGTACTTAAACAGCTACTCAACAGCACTATCATAAGGTGTTTTTTCATGATCCTTTTAGCTTTTGTATTTTAGAGTGTGTATCTTGCTCCACTAAATCCAATATTTCAAAGTCTTTTTCATTTCTTTCTGCTGAATTACGCAACATCGCCAATTTTTCAAACCACAGATGCGCCTCTTCGCCATAACGAATCCACACTCTATTTTTAACATTCTTCAACCACTTCTCATTTTCTGTGCTTGACAACAACTCTGGAAAATTACGAAAGAAATATCTTTGCAGTAACTCAGCGGCTCTTTTGTCTTTGAAATTAAATTCTGATTCTTTAATTTTTTGCCCTGATAATTTTCTAATAGTATTAAAATTTTCTTTGTCTTGAGCACTAAAAAAACCCGAATACAATTGGGTATCAACATCATCTGAATCGTTATCAAAAGCCTGATCAAAGACTGCTTGCACTTTTTGTAAGATGCTTCCTTGGTTCTTAAACTTAAGCATGTTTTCTTTGTTGCTGGCATAATCCAATGCAATTCGTTGCAAATCGACATCTTTCAAGACGCTCAATGGCGCAACAATTGGAGATTTATTGACATGGATGGTTTTTAAGGAAATACGTTCACAGCCCTCAGGCAATTCATTTTGGGGTGTAAAAATTCGGTCTCTTATGTCCTCAATATCCAGCTCAAACAAATCCTGCGGATCATAAGCCAAGTCATAACAAATCACTCCATTGGGATTGGTTGGATGTATTGCCAAAGGCAGCATTATTGCCAAACAGCCTCTATTGGCTGGGATTTTATTGGATACATGAACAATTGGCTTTTGAATTTGCCAGTTCAACAATGATTTAACGTAATTCTTGTTTCGCAGTTTTAAGCAGTAGTCAAAAAGTTTGGGTTGTTTTTGCTTGATTAGTTTGGCCACTTGAATAGTCGCTTCTACATCGCTTAAGGCATCATGTGCTGAGGCATGCATCAAGCCATTGGCCTCGGTTAAATCTGTCAATTTAAAGCTAGGATTGCCATCCTCGCGATAGGCCCAATTGATTCCCTCCGGGCGTAAGGCATAACAAGCACGAACCAAATCAATCACATCCCAGCGGCTGTTACCATTGGCCCACTCGCGTTGATATGGGTCAATAAGATTGCGATAATTACTGTAACGAATAAACTCGTCATCAAACCGAATAGAGTTGTAACCAACTACACAAGTTTGCGGCTCCGTAAAAATAGTATTAATTTTCTCGATGAAATCACGTTCTATCAGGCCTTTTTTCTGGCATTCTTGTGGAGTTATTCCTGTAATCAAACAAGCTTCAGGATCGGCAATACAGTCCAGAGCAGGCTTGCAATAAAACATGTCGGGTTCGGAAATTGGGTTGAGATCAAGGTCTGTTCGGATTCCTGCAAATTGAGCAATACGATCGAATTGCGGTGAAATGCCAAATGTTTCTAAATCATACCAGTAAAAAGAGCTCATACACCCTGCATAGTTTAAAAAGCTTAATCTACTATGAATTGCCTGTATTACATAGAAATAATTATTTTCTATTCAAATTTAGTGGAATTCTGGGATAACAATATTATTTTCATTGGCCAATAAGAAAATCTGTCTATAGAAATCTAAATCATAGCTCAACTCTTTGGCACACAAAAAATGCCTAACCAGTAATGATGATGAGTCCATTTCAGTATTTTCCCGCATCAAAGACTTGTGTTTACATCGCATGTTCAATATCAGGGTTTAGATTTTGTGAAGATTATAGAGCCTTTTAACTTAGACTCCAAAGCATCTTCGCCTTCTTCTTTGTGATATGTTCTTACAGGGATACAGTGTTGATTTGTGTCCAACCATGTTTTGGTAACGCGAGTTGGTTTTGAATGAATCTTATCAATTTCAATGATGGAATCTTTTTGAGAGGTAATTTTAAATGTGTAGTTTTGCAGTTTCCCTGCTTTGAGTACTTGGTACTGGATATCTTGCTTTTTTCCTGCACAAATATCTTCGAATAATTTAAGAGAGACCAAATTGGGCGTATAAAAGTGTTTTGGTAAATCAATTTGCCATTCATCGCTTTTGTGTTTTCCGTACACCATGTTTGTTTTTTTATCGACTTGAAAAGAAGATTGACGCTTGTTAAAAGCAACTTTTTGATTCATTTGGTACGAGTCAACAAGGAATATTCCTTCATTTTCTGCAAACACACTCTCTTCTGATCGTTTGAAACCCAAAAATGAGGCCATTCCATGCGTGCCTTTGGTTTTGTCTGTAAGTCTATAAAACATCCCACCTTTTGTCAGTTCAATGCTGCTGTCGCCAATTTCTTTACCATCTTTAAAAACGGTATATTCTGCCTTGAATGGCTCTAATGCCTGTGATTGCTGGGCAATTAAAAGTACAAGCAGTGTAATATTATTTAATTTAATCATGAAGTATTATCGGAGTTGTTAATAATTTATGGTCAAAATAGAGGCGTTCCTCTTTCCATTCTACACGATTTTGAGCAATAAGGCCTATTGTATAAGGATAAAGTGTATGTTCTCTGAACAACAAGGTCGCGGCCAATGTTTTGGCATCGGCACCTTTTGTAACAGCAATCTTTGTCTGAGCAATAATTTTGCCAGCATCCAGTTGCTCTGTGACGTAATGAACCGTTGCTCCATGCCATTTGTCTTTGTTGTCAATCACGCGTTGATGCGTGTTTAACCCTGGGTATTTCGGCAACAAAGAAGGATGAATATTTATAATTTTATTGGAGAATTCTTGGATAAACCCAGCAGGGAGGATTCGCATAAAACCAGCTAAAACAATAAGTTTGCAATTGAATTTTTTCAATTGTTCCTGAACATCCAGCATTAACAGGTCATTTTTTTTCCATTTAAACGTATATACCGGGATTTCTGCCTGCTTTGCATACTGCAAACCTTTAGCCTTTTCATTGTTACTAATCACCAAAGCTACTTGGTAATTGTAGTTGTTTTGTTGTTGTAAGATAGCAGACAAATTACTGCCAGTCCCAGAAATAAAAACAGCAATGTTATAAGAATTCGACATCATCCTTGCCGTCTTCGGAGGCTCTAACAACACCAATTTCCCAACAGCGCAAACCTGCATTTTCAATAAACTCTTGGCAATCCTCACTGTCAGATTTATTGATAATAATCACCATGCCAATACCACAATTAAATGTTCTGTACATTTCAGCATCTGAGAGCTGACCTTTTGTTTGTAGCCAATTAAAAATCTCTAATAATTCCCAATTTTGAGTCTCAATACTTATGGCTAAACCCCCAGGAATCACTCGCGAAATATTCTCTTGCAATCCTCCACCAGTAATATGAGCCATGCCATTCACTTCAACGGCAGAATCAAGCAATTGCAATAATGGCTTAACATAAATTTGAGTGGGTTGTAACAACGACTGACCTAAAGTCGTCTCTCCAAGTGCTTGATTTAAATCTGCGTTCTCTCGTTCTAAAATTTTTCGAATCAAGGAGTAACCATTGGAATGCGGCCCTGAAGAAGCAATACCAATAATAACGTCATCTTGCTGTATATTTTCACCGGTGATTGCGGCGTCTTTTTCCACAGCTCCAACGACAAAGCCAGCCAAGTCATAATCTCCTTGAGCATACATACCTGGCATTTCGGCGGTTTCTCCTCCGATAAGAGCACAGCCAGAAAGTTGACAACCTTTTGCGATTCCACGAATAACATCAGCCGCTTCATCTACCTGCAATTGACCACAAGCATAGTAATCCAGAAAAAACAGAGGCTCTGCACCCACTACAATAATATCATTAACGCACATAGCGACCAAATCAATACCAATTGTCGAATGGTCACCCATTTGATTGGCAAGTTTTAATTTTGTCCCAACTCCATCGGTTCCAGAAACCAAAACAGGATTTTTATAATTGAGTTTGGACAGATCAAACAAACCACCAAAGCCGCCTATATTGCCCATTACTCCAGAACGTTTGGTTGCCCTAATCGAAGGTTTGATTTTTTCAACCAAAGCATTTCCAGCATCAATATCAACACCTGCCTCTTTGTAACTTAAACCCTTGTTTTCTGAATCACTCATAAACGATGTTCGTCTTTTTTCAAAAATCGAATTTTACCTTGAATAGCCATTAAAATCATTCAAATCCATTACTAAAAATAGAATCATTGCTAACAACAGTGATATTCATACGAGCGTTTGAAGCTTGAGAATTGCTTTCTACAAGCTCAATTTGTGCAAAGCGATGTGCCGTCATATCTCCAGATACACCATTAAAAGTTATGGTTAAAGACTGGCTTTCACCTGGTTGTAAGGAAAAACTAACAGGCGTAACTACAACTTGGGAATTTACATCTGCACTAACCATAACATTCCAGCTTGTTGCAGCATCACTTTTGTTGCTGACAACTCTTGTCCATGAACAACTGCTTAGGCAAAAATTATCACGCATACTCGCAGTATTTAAGTTTTTTGGCATTCCACCGCTTGCAGGATTGGCTGCAACATAATTCAAAGTATTCTCTGGCATTGCTAAAGCCGAATTGGCCGCTAGAGAAATATCCAACAAACCAGAACCCACTTGATCACTTGTCATACTATTTCCATCAGCATCTTTCATACCGCTTCGTGCTGTTAACATTAGAGCCGATTTTAACTCCGATGGAGACCAGCCAGGAAACCTGTTTTTAAGCAAGGCCAAGGCTCCAGAAATAACAGCTGAAGATTGCGAGGTTCCCGTACCAGTAAAATATTGTGGTGCCGGCTGGCCCAGTTCTGCGATTGCAGCAAAAATATTAGTTCCAGGTGCTGCCAAATCTGGTTTACTGATATCAAAGGCATTGTTTGGTCCTTCCAAAGAACTGTGGTACAAAACAAAACCTAAAGCATTGACTACTCTGTATCTGGCTTGAGCAATAATTTCAACCAAAGTTGGTGTAGGCGAATTTGATGCCATATTATTTATTAAGTTTGTAGCATCGGTCTGTCCAATCATTAGCGCTGGAATAGTCGGAGAAACTACATTTACCATTGCTAGAGGCACTTCACTACCAATATTAATAACAATAACGCCTACGGCTCCAGCATCTTGTGCCATCTGAACCTTGGATTCATCACTGCAATTGCCAGACTCAAGCAAGGCAATTGCATTATTAAAATCCAAAGCATTCCAAGCCATACAGCCATCTGCATTGCTGTTATTTATATCTTTGCTGTATATAATTTGCCCTTGCAAGTTTGCTAACATGCTGGTTCCATCAGCAATCAAAGAAAACATATCAATTAAAAAAACAGGAACTGGTAGCGGACTGGTGACTGAAACATCATTAGATTCTGTACGACCATGCAAGGAGTTAGCCGCAGTCACAACCCAAGGTGCCAGATTACTCACCCGACCTTGAGTCTCAGGGTTTTGTGAATTGGCATTTCCTGCTGCAGTAGAAGCAATAATCCCCACATTGTTTGCATTAAGTAAAGCCATCGCAACTGAATTTGGATTCCATGGATCCAAACCTCCATCCAAGGCTAAGTTAATAATATCAACACCGTCAAGAAGCGCTTGATCAATGGCCGCTAAAATTGCAGAGCTAGGGCAGACAGAACTTGAATCACAGACATCATAACTGATCAAATGCGCATGTGGAGCCAGTCCAGAAATAGCAGGAGCATCCAAGATGCCACCGTTAAAACTATAGACAAAACCACCATTTGGAGCGGTGATGTAGTTCCCCGAAGCAATACCAGACATAGAAGTTCCATGAAAATTATTGTCCAAGGGTCCATCGTCTTCTGCACTAATAGCATCAACAAAATCCCAAGCTCCAATCAATTTGTTATTGCAAACATAGCTCACATCGTAATTGGGATGAGCAGGGTTACACCATCCTTTGTAGTTGTTAATCCCAAAAGGATTGGCACTTGCAAAATCATATGCATCCTCGGGAGAATCAGAAAACGATTCGTGCCCCATATTAATTCCTGTATCAATGATACCAATAATTATGCCCTCTCCTTTAACTCCTAGCAAAGGCGAAATAGCACTGCCATCCCAAAGACTCTCTGCATTTATCATACTGGCACTTGCATCTGTTTGCGGTCGTAACAACTCTTGTTCCGACACCATTAACACGGCAGGCTGTTGACGAACAAAATCTAGCTCGCTGTCATTTAACTGCAAACTCAAGCCATTCAATGCTGACAAATAGTGGTGTTTGGCACTAACTTCACGATTGAAATGCTGACTGAGAAGCTCTACAAACTGTGTTTGTTCATTTTCTAATTGCAAACGATAGCTGTCGGCCTGTGATTTGTTTTTGAAGAGTGCTTGCTTGGCCGCTAGAGGCTCTTTTTTAAAACTGACAATATAAAGCGATGAAGTTTCAGAAACTTGTGAATAAGCAGAAGAAAAAAAAGCGAGTAATAGAAGAATACGCATAATACTATTTTCGAGTCACAAAGAACTAATTTAACCATGATTTCATTCGATTTGTTATAATTCCGCCTTTTATTATGCCAAGAACTTACAAAAGATGACTATTATCACTCGATTTGCTCCTTCTCCAACCGGATTTTTACATGTTGGCGGTGCTCGCACGGCTTTGTTTTCCTACCTTTTTGCTCGTAAAAACAAAGGAAAATTTATTCTAAGGATTGAAGATACCGATCGTGAGCGATCAACTGAAGCGTCAGTCAATGCTATATTTGAAGGCATGAAATGGTTAGGGCTAGAACACGATGGTGAGGTTTATTTTCAGACCAAACGCTTTGACCAATACAAACAAAAAATACAACAATTGCTGGATGAGAAGAAGGCTTACTTTTGCACCTGTAGCAAACAACGCTTGGATGACATTCGCGGGCAGCAAATGAAAGAAGGCTTGAAACCTCGCTACGATGGCAAGTGCCGAGACTTGAATCTAGATAACTCAACAGATGCTGTTATTCGCTTTCGCAATCCTCAAGAGGGCGAAGTCACTTTTGACGATTATGTTCGAGGTGTTATCACCACTTCAAACTCTGAGCTAGATGATCTTATTATTGCACGACCCGATGGCACGCCGACTTACAACTTTACTGTTGTCATTGATGACATAGACATGAATATCTCTCATGTCATTCGTGGAGATGATCACATTAACAACACACCCAGACAAATTAATATTTATAAGGCTTTAAATGCAGAGTTGCCTAAATTTGCGCATTTGCCAATGATTCTTGGCGATGATGGAGCGCGTTTGTCCAAACGCCATGGCGCCGTTGGAGTGATGGAATATGCCAAAATGGGCTATCTGCCTGAAGCCGTTCTCAACTATTTAGTCCGTTTAGGCTGGTCTTATGAGGACAAGGAATTATTCACTAAGGAAGAAATGATTGAATTGTTTGATCTTAGTAACGTCAACAAAGCTCCTTCTGCCTTTAACACATCAAAACTTAACTGGATCAATCAACAATACATCCAACAAGCTGACTCCCAGCGATTAGTGGATCTGATGATTACTCGACTCCAAACTTTGGATATAGCTGTGCCTGATACCATTGACCTTATCAAAGTCGTTGAGATGTTTAAATCACGCTCCAACACCATCAATGAAATGACTGATTCCGCTTTATTTCTGTTAACTTCGATCACAAAGTACGATGAAAAAGCAGTCAAGAAAGTCTTTAAGCAATCTGCTGTTCTTCCGTTTGAAACATTAATTCAAAAAATGTCATCGGTCAAGGACTGGAACAAGGCTGATTTGCACGCCTTGATTGAAGAAACGGTCAACGAATTAGAAGTCGGATTTGGCAAAGTAGGACAACCTCTGCGTGTTGCACTCACTGGAAAATCTTCTGGCCCTGCTAACGATGAAATCATGCGCGTTCTTGGTCAGAAAGAAAGTATTGCACGAACTGAAAATGCTTTGAAGTTTTTAATGGCCAAAATCTCGATATAGAAAGAGGCCATCTTATTGCCAGGAGCTTGTCCGAGAATAGCGATTGTAGCGAGAGAAAGTTGAATTGAGGCAGGTTTTTGCCTAATTTGAGGCGAATAGCCCCGCTATTTAACGAGAATTAGGTGAAAAACTGTCCAATTTCAACTTTTCGCGGTAAATTTCTATTCTCGGACACGCACCTAGGAGCTTGTCCGAAAATAGAAAGTCTATTACAGAAAAGCTGGATTTGTGCTATTTTCCGCTTTTTCTCGTCAAATAGAGCGACTATTCTCCTCAAAAAAGCGAAAAATAGCCCTAAATCCAGCTCTCCTTCATTACGATTCCTATTCTCGGACAAGCTCCTAGTACTGCAATTAATAAGTTCCGTCTAATATTCAGCTTATCTCGCTAAAGTAGTTGTGTTGGATTGTTTTTAAAAAGTAAAGTTGTTTGAGAAGAAAATTATTTATAGAGGCTCGAAAGCTTAGTAATAACAAGCTTTTATTTAATAAAAATATTCTCAACGAGTTTTTTACTTTTTAAAAATAAGCCAACACAACTACGGTGAATATTAGACAATACTTATTGTTTGTTGTACTAGGAGTTGGTTTAAACCATAAGTTACAACTCTTTCAACCCTTGTATCAATTCAGAAATTGCCACTTGAGCATCTCCAAATAGCATTTTGGTATTGTCTTTAAAGAACAAACCATTTTGAATGCCCGCAAACCCTGTACCTCGTCCACGTTTTATGACAATTACATTTTTAGACTTATCAACTTCCAAAATAGGCATTCCGTAGATGGACGAACTAGGGTCATCACGAGCTGCAGGATTAACCACATCATTGGCGCCAATAACCAAAGAAACGTCGGTATTTTTAAATTGTGCGTTGATGTCTTCCATGTCCTCAATCATATCATAAGGAACGCCAGCCTCGGCCAATAAAACATTCATGTGCCCAGGCATACGACCGGCCACAGGATGAATAGCAAATTTTACCTCAACACCATTTTCAGTGAGCATTTGCGTCATCTCCCACAATTTGTGTTGTGCTTGCGCGACAGCCAAACCATAACCAGGAACAATAATAACACGTTCGGCAAAGGCCATCATAATAGCAGAATCTGTTGCTTCAATTTCCTTCATTTCGCCTTGTTCGCCATCAACACCTGCAGAGTCATCGCCTCCCATTGAACCAAACAAGACATTGGCAATACTTCGATTCATGGCTTTGGCCATTAATTGCGTGAGCAAAGTACCTGCAGCACCGACTAGCATTCCAGCGACAATCATGGCCCAATTACTTAACACATAACCCTCAAAGGATACTGCGAGTCCTGTAAATGCATTGTACAAGGAAATAACGACAGGCATGTCCGCTCCACCGATTGGCAAGGTCATTAAGAAACCTAGCACCAAAGAACCGCCAAAGAAAATCCACAGATTCATGGCTTCCATGTGATTGAATGTATAAATTCCAAAGCCTATAACGGCTAGAGCAAAGAGACCATTAAAAATGTTTTGCCCTGGGAATGTATAGCGCTTATCGATCAAACCTTGTAGTTTGCCAAATGCAATGAGAGATCCTGTCAATGAGATACCTCCAATTAACACTCCAACCATCGCTAAGCTGGTAATGATACCGTTCATTTCTCGTCCTTGTGTAGCAGCATACAATTCCATCGCCCCAATAAAGGCCGCTGAACCACCGCCCATACCATTGTATAAGGCTACCATTTGCGGCATATCTGTCATAGCAACTTTTTTACCGCTAACCCATGCAATAATGGTCGCGGATCCTAAAGCTGCAAGTATAAGGATATGGTTTTCCATGTGCGGCGTTAAAAATGTAACCAAGGTGGCAATAACCATACCCACACCAGCCCAGACGATGCCGCCTTTGGCTGTGCCAGGTGCTGACATCCGACGCAAACCTACAATAAATAAAATGGCCGCAATAAAATAACTTACTTTTATCAATAAAGGGATATATTCAGTCATTTTTTCTCTCCCGAATCTTTGTTCTTTTTCTTGGTTTTAAACATCTCTAACATGCGTTCTGTAACAACATAGCCACCTGCTGCATTGCCAGCACCCAGAAAGACCGCTATAAAACCAAAGACCTGTTCGAGTTGAGTTTCTGCATGGCCTAAAGCCACCATTGCACCCACTAAAACGATACCATGAATAAAATTAGATCCTGACATTAACGGCGTATGCAATACCACCGGAACTTTAGAAATAATTTCGTTGCCAACAAAAGCGGCCAACATAAAAACATACACTGCTACAAAAGCATCAATTCCATCAATCATACGATTACCCCTTTACCATTGGATGGACGACTTGCCCATCTTTCGTGACATTACTTCCTACCAATATATCATCATCCCAATTGATTTCAAATTCGCCTTCTTTGTTCATCAATGAAAGCAAATTCCATACATTACGCGAATACATTTCACTGGCGTGCAAACCCAAAGTTCCTGCTAAATTAACGGGACCCAAATAAGTCACACCATTTTTCTTAACTGTTTTGCCTTTTTCGGTTATGGCGACATTACCACCACCTTCTGCTCCCAGGTCAACAACCACCGAACCTGGCTTTAAATTACTTGCCATTTCTTCTGTGATCAATCGCGGTGCTGGACGACCTGGCACTGCTGCCGTTGTGATGAGTATATCTACTTTTTTTAGGTATTCCGATAAAGCCTCTTGCTGCTGTTGTTTTTCTTCATCAGTGAGATCTCGGGCATAACCTCCTTCGCCTACAGCCTCCACTCCCAAATCCAAGAACTTCGCTCCCAAAGATTGAATTTGTTCTACTGTTTCTGGGCGAACATCATAGCCCATGACCATAGCACCTAATCTTTTAGCTGTTGCAATGGCTTGTAATCCAGCTACTCCAGCTCCAATCACCAGTACTTGAGATGGACGAATTGTCCCAGCTGCCGTGGTTAGCATAGGGAAAAATCGAGGAGCCGCAACAGCGGCTAACAGCACTGATTTATAACCGGCAACAGAAGCTTGTGAAGACAAAGCATCCATGGATTGTGCTCTAGAAGTTCTTGGCACTAACTCCATTGAGAAGACCGTGATATTCTTTTTGTTTGCAAGATCGAACCTTTGTTTGTCTGCAAATGGAGCAATCATGCCGATGAGGATAGCATTGTCCTTCATTTTGTTTATGACTTCGGAACTCGGTGCTGAGATACAAACAAGCACATCAACATTTGCTAAAACTTCATCTGCGGTCTCTTTAATATCACAACCATCATAAGCAGAATCAACAAAACCAGCATCGGATCCTGAGTTTGATTGCATGATAACTTTCCATCCCGTTTTTATTATTTTTTTAGTGGTTTCAGGCACCAGAGCAACCCTTTGCTCAAGTTCTGAAGTTTCACTTATAAATCCGACTGTAATTGACATAAGTTTATTTCTGGTTTGAAGTGTGTATTATTATGCTAGTATTCAAGCAACTATGCAATTGTTATATTTCTATCGTTTTGATATATCTTATCGATGATCAAGTTTTTGTACCAATTGTCCATCATAATTTCTGTTTTCCATGAAAAATATTATCTTTTAAAATGTACTTTTACTATGAACAAAACTCTAATTTTATCATCGCTACTCTTGCAATTACACAAGCCTTGCGCAAGAACACAATACCAAACATCACAAAATTGACAAAGTCGTCTTGACTGAAGTCATTCATGGATCCAAGGTCTATGACAATAAATGGACTCAATCTACTGAGAGTTTAGCCATTGATAAAGCCATATTAGAACTAGAAATGATTCTCGGCGAAGAAATGATTTTTACCGGAAATATTACTAAAGTTTGTCAAAAAAGAGGTTGCTGGATGGTTCTTGAAAAAAATGGACACTATGCTCGTTTTGACTTTAATCATCACTCGTTTTTTATACCCAAAAAGACTCAAGGAACAGCCGAAGTGTTTGGTGTTATGCATTCTAAACTTATGAGTGATGAAAAAAGAAAGCATTTAGAAGAAGAAGGTTCTGGAAAACTTGCTGAAAAAGTTTACGAAATTACTGCTATATCAGTCAAAATTAATTCATAAACACCCCTAATAGTGAGAAATTTTTTCAGGTTTTATATTGATACAAATCCAGATATGGGAAACACACTTACGCTGCAAGCCCATGGTATGCCGAGTGTGTTCAAATATGACTAGGAGCTTGTCCGAGAATAGAAATTTGCTGCGAAAAATTTGAAATTGGACAGTTTTTCACCTAATTCTCGTTAAATAGCGGTGCTATTCGCCTCAAATTAGGCAAAAACCTGTCTCAATTTAACTTTCTCTCGCTACAATCGCTATTCTCGGACAAGCTCCTAGGCAACAACAGCTTTAAAAAAGCCAGAGTTATCAGTAGATTTATTCTTCAAATTCAATTAAATTTTTTTCACCTATAAAAAAAGGGTAGCATTGCTACCCTTTTTATCATCCTTAAGATGTAAATTTACCAATCAAATCTTAGACCAATTTGAGCTTGCCATTGTGAATTTAATGTAGAAGTAAATAAGTTACCATCAACATCTCTTCCATTCCAATTAATTAACCAACGTCCTTGCTCATCAAAACCTTCTAAATTAGCTATGTTGATACCATCAAATCGACCAGTTTTAACTATTCCCCAATCCTTATTCAGCAAGTTTCCTAAATTTTTGATTGAAAAGAAGACAGAAGCTCTAACTTTACCAAATTGTGGTAATTCTTGTTTTACTTTTAAATCCCATAAATTTATACGAGGTGCTTTTTGAGAGTTTCTATAGACAGCCTGACCTCGAGTTAAACCTGCTTGAGTTAAGAAGGCCTCAAAAGCATCCACATCTGTATTCCCACCAGTTAAAACATACTCACCCGCATTTGGTACATAAAATAAATCATTATCACGAACACCATCTCCATTGATATCATTTCCAAAAGTATAAGAATATGGCTCACCATCAGATGATGTCCAGAATAAACCGATATTTGTTAAAGTATCACCAAAGAAATTGTTGCTATAGTTCATTAAGAAAGTAAAAGCATTTTCAATTTGGAAACTTGAAACACCAGTTTCATTGTCATTTGGATTAAATGAAGGGCGATTATTCCAGTTAGATATTGCACGTGAAGACGTCAATGTACTAACTTCTGAAGAACTAGTATGTGTATAAGAAGCCTTGGTAAAGAAATGTTCTGTGCGTTTTTCCAAGCTAATTGTTGCACGTTTAATATTTCCATTGCCTGAATTTTTTGCTAGCAATACATCACCATAATCGCGATTTCTGTTTGTTTCACTACCACCACCAAGCTCTAAAGGGTTTCCATAGTATGAAAGTCTTCCATCAGGCAAAGTACCAGATGGCGCGCCAAGGTTTAAGTGCTCGTATAATATAGCATCTTGTTGCTTAGTGTATTCAAATTCAAAACGAGATACAATTCCATACCATGGAAGCTCCATATCCAATGCAATATTTGATTTTAACACTGTTGGTAATGTGAAGTCAGTAGATAGCAAATCAACATTTTGGAAAGAGCGCGAGCTACCTTCTGGACGTGGTTGATTGGGTCCATCTGGATTGAATGGTACTGAGCCGTCAAACACTTGGTATGAATCGATGTTTCCACCAGGGTTTGTGAATGGGTTTGACAACCAAACATTTGGGGATCCACCACTGAATACGCCAACACCACCACGAACTTGCATCATAAGCTCATCACTCATATCATAATTGAAACCAAAACGTGGTTGAAGTACACCGCTATTAATTACACTAGTGTTAGGAATACCAAAAGCATCAACAAAACCTGGATTAGTTTGCGGACTATCATTTGTTGAAGGTACATCATAACGTAAACCATATTGAATGGTTAAATCTTGATTGACCATCCAGTTATCTTGAATAAATAGTGCTGTTGATTTCCAAGCCCAATCTGCTGCTGGGTAGCGGTTAGCAGGGTCTGCGCCAATGTTAAATATAAATCGACCGACATCGCCATTTCTAAAATCTTCGATACCATCAAAGCGATAGTTACCAAATGAGTCGAATACAAATGTATTGAAAATATCATGGTTTTGAATATCTAGTCCGCCTTTTATTGTGTGATTACCTACAAAGTAATTGCCTTCAATATAAAAAGTGTCATCTTTCACGGAGAGTGAATTAGCATGTCTAAATCTTTCACGGCCAAAATAAACTGTATCTCCATCCCCAACTCTTCTAATTTCTACATAGGGTAAATTTGATAAACCTACAGGGTTTTTATCAAAAGAAGATGTTGATAAACGCATTTCAGTTGTAAAATTTGGAGTCCAATCACTATAGACATTAATTGCATAAGAGTCTTTTTGGAAATTATTAGTGTACCACTGAGAACTTAAAGAAGCTCTATTTCCACCTAGATTAGGCAGCTGCGGGCTATTATCCTCATTTGTATTATAAGTAAAAGCCAATCGATGAGATTCGTTTATCAACCAATCCAATTTCAACAATATGTTTTGTTTTGTAATATCTAATTCGCCAGGAGCATTGCTTGTTCCTATATCTATTCCATAAACACTGCTAGCAATATCAATAATCTCTTGAACATCTGCACTTGAAACTGAAGTTGAATTTGCAACCCTAGTGAAAGACGTATCTTCGTAACCTAGAAAGAAGAAGAGCTTATCTTTAATAATTGGGCCACCCGCTGTCACACTTAAAATCTCATTGGTGAAATCGTTCAAGTCCCTAGTGAGACTTTCATTCCCATATTGAAGATTAACTGAACCAGTGAATTCATTTGTACCACTTTTAGTAACTGCATTTATGCTTGCGCCAGTAAAATTAGATAATGTGACATTGTATGGAGACAACTGAATATTCAATTCTTCAATTGTATCAATATTAAAGGGCTGTCCTATCCCAGCAAAACCAGCAGCTTCCAGACCAAAAGGGTCATTAGCACTCACACCATCTATAGAGAAGTTATTCATCCTGCTATTAACACCTGATACAGAAATACCTTCGCCAAAATCACGAATATTGATTCTTGAATCAAGTTTCAAGAAGTCCTGAACACTTCTTGATACAGTAGGCATATTTGCCAATGTGTCTCTATCAATTGAAATATTTGTTCCCATATTGTCCGCATTAAAGACAACAGACTGAGCAACACCAACCACTTGAATTGAATCCAAACTTACAGAATCAGACACTATAGTCGCATCAATATCTCTCATTTCACCCAAGACTATGTAAAGGTCGGACTCATTCACTTCTCCATATCCTGATTTGGATACTGTCACAGCATAAGGACCACCAACACGTAAACCTCGCGCTTGATAATTTCCCTTTTCATTTGTTGATAATGTTTTAGTTGCTCCAGTTGGACCATGTTTGACAACTACTGTTGCTCCTTCCACGGGAGTCCCATCAGAATCTACAACAGTTCCCGATATTCCTGAAGACGTATTCTGCGCCATTAAAGTCAATGGAGTCACTGCCAATAGCAGAGCCACAATCAACCAATTTATTCGCTTAAGATTTTTCATTTTAAAGCACCCTTCTAAGTTAAGTTTTAAACTATCATTATTTTATTAGTCTGCAGACACAAAATCCACAGGATTAATTCATGCATTTTCTCACACAAGTCGCCAGTCTAAAAGTTTTTTGTTAAATTTTCGTTACATTAAAGTATTTAACACGCTATTTTTATCAATTTCAATGATTGAAATTTCTCCGTATTATTATTCCTCAAACTCTGATAGAATTAAAAACTTTTAGACTTGTTTTTGAGACAACATCCATGAAATTTACTTTATTATTGCTTATATTTTTTAGTCAATCCAGCCTATCTAGCTTATTGAAGTCAGGCCCTATGCTTGGCCATACTGCTTTGCGTGGTGCCAACATCTGGATAGAAACCAAACAAGCCAGCACTGTGAAAATCACTTATTGGAATGTTAATTCTGCCAAACAAAAACATTCAATACAAGCAAGGACTTCTGCACAAAACTACAACATGCATACTTTTAAACTCAAGGGCTTGCAACCCGGACAAGAATACCACTACCACATATTTGTCAACAATAAGCGCAGCCACAAAAAAACCAAAACTTTTGGCTTTAAAACCCAACAATTGTGGATGTGGCGGAAAGATCCTCCCAATTTTACCGTACTCACTGGTTCATGCAATTTTGAAAACGAAGAAGCACATGATCGAGCAGGAACACCTTATGGAGGCGGTTACGAAATTTTTGACACTTTAGCCAAACAAAAGGCTGATATGATGCTTTGGCTTGGTGACAATTGGTATTATCGCGAAGTTGATTTTGATGCGCGTCAGAACATGATTTATCGGGCTAGCAAGGATAAAGGCCGAGATTTTTTGCAAGGAATCTTCCAAAACTTTCCTAATTATGCCATCTGGGACGATCATGATTTTGGCCCCGATAACAGTGGTGGTTATTTTATTCACAAGCAGGAAAGTCTCAAAATTTTTAAAAACACATGGGCCAATCCTAGCTATGGCCTGCCTGAAACACCTGGAACTTTCTCAAAAGTCCGTTTCAACGATGTTGACTTTTTCTTGATGGATGATAGATACCACCGCAGTAACGAAAACCTAGCTGACGGTCCTGACAAAGTCATGTACGGCAAGCAACAAATGCTTTGGCTCAAAAACCAATTAGTCGCCTCTTCGCAACCCTTTAAATTTATTGTTGGTGGCAACCAAATGCTCAACGATTACCACAAATGGGAAGGCTGGGACAAATACCGAAATGAACGCGATGCGTTTTTGCAATGGCTGAGTGAGGCCAAAATTGATGGGGTGGTTTTTTTAAGTGGGGATAAACACCACACTGAAATGCTAGAAATACAACGTAAAAATGCTTATCCTTTGTACGAACTCACCTGTTCACCTTTTACTGCGGGCACACACGAAAAATGGTTGGCCGATGAGCGTAAAAAACCAACGCTCATTCAAGAAACTTTGGTGGGTGAAAAGAATTTTTGCAAGCTTATTTTTACAGGACCACGAAAAAACCGAACGATGACTCTTGAATCCTATAATGTCGATGGTAAGCGCCTTTGGTCTAAGGAAATCAAACAAACCGATCTCAGCTACTCTATTAAATAGACAAAACCAATGAAGAACAAACCTGAACACATCGATTTAAACGAATACAAAAGCATACGTTATCTCAATTTATTCCGATTATTGTTAAGTTTTTTCTTTTTTTCAATTATATTTCATCGATTTGGCATTTTTATCGGCTTTACTTACACACTTGATATTGCTCGTATTATTGCCAGTATTTACCTTTCCGTATCTATTTTGGTTTGGGTAGCTTCTGTGATCTTTAGACAACACAGCAGCCTTATTGGTTTGATTGCTTTGGCTATTGACCTGCCCTTTATCATAAGTTTAACACTCTTATTTAACGGGGTTAATGATGGTTGGGCGATATTGCCCGTTATCACTATTGGCTCTTTTTCCATGCTTAGCAGAAAACCCTATTCTATCTTGCTTATGCCTTTGATAGCCACATTACTTTTGTGGACATTCCCCTTGCTACTGAATATTGATGGCTCACAATTCACTGCCTCGGGCTTACTGTTGTATTCCTTGACTTATTTTGCTATTGCTTTAGTCGGTATCCGACAGTCTCAAAATTACACTCAATCTCTGTTGTTGACACAAATACAAAAAACCACTATCACTAATTTATCAAAGGTTAATAAACTAATCATTGATCAAATGCATTCTGGTGTCATTGCTTTTGACAACCATTATCAAGTCATCTTAATTAATAGCAAAGCCAAGGAATTAATTAAAGTATCGAGAAAACAATTACTGCCGATGAAATTGATAAAAAAAATAATAGCTACGACTGAAAATTCACACAAAAACTTCAGCCTGTATGGTGAAGATATTCTCATCAACTTAATCAAAAAGGATAAAAACACAGGACTCAACCTCCTCTTTATCGAAGAACAAAAACAAATCAACGAAAAATCTCAGCAAATAAACTTAGCTTCACTCGGGCAATTATCGGCCACCATCGCTCATGAATTAAGAAACCCCATGGCTTCCATCTATTCCGCAGCTCAATTAATCCAAGAATCCACTTCGATTAATGACGAAGATCGCCAGTTTTCTGAAATAATCATCAAACAAGTTGAACGTTCAAACAAGATCATCGAAGACATTTTACACATGTCTAAGCCTCACATTGCCTATCAAACCACAATAAATCTTAAGCAAAAAATTGAAAATTTTATCCACGAATTTTGCACTCAAAATGACTTAAGTGACTCTCAGGTCGAATTTGAAATTAATGAAGAATCTTTGCACATTGAATTTGACAGCAATCACTTGACCCAACTTTTATGGAATTTATCGGAAAATGCCTTGCGCCATGGCGAAGGCGAGTTTTTAAAAATAGCTGTCAGCAATCAAGCCAAGTCTATTCTTCTTGATTTCAAAAACAAAGGGCCTACATTTGAACCCATTGTTGAAGAAAGCCTCTTCACTCCATTTTTTACAACCCATACTCAAGGGACAGGTTTGGGCCTCTATATATGCAGAGAAATCTGCAAATCAAACAATGCTAAACTCGAATATTTAAGATTAGAGTTTCAGCATGTGTTTCGAATCCATATTGCAAAATAAACAACTATTCGGCAAACACAGTTTTGCTCATCAAGCTTCTAATTCTGCCCACCTTTGGTATTTTATTTCCAACTCATCGCTAATTTTCTTGTGTTGATTGGTGATTTGTTTTACGGCATGGGATTCTTTTTGATAAAAACCATCTTCATTGATTTGCTGTGTTAATTGTTCCAATTTCGCTTCTAATTTATCAATTTCTGCGGGAATATTATCCAACTCAAACTGCTGCTTAAATGACAACTTGTTGGCTTTTGTGTTTTTGGGCTTGTTTGTCTCGGATTTCTTTTTACTTTTGCCCTTTTTTGCTGTCTCTGGCCTTTGTAGGAGATAATCTTGATAGCCACCAACGTATTCTTGAATGTGCGCATCTTCTTCAAAAACATAAGTTTGGGTGGCAACATTATCAATAAAATCACGGTCATGGCTAATCAATAACACCGTTCCGGGAAACTCAAACAGCTGCTCTTGCAACAAATCCAGTGTTTCAATATCTAAATCATTGGTCGGCTCATCCAGCACTAAAACATTAGCAGGTCTTGCAAACAAACGAGCCAACAACAGTCGCGAGCGCTCTCCACCTGAGAGCACTTTAGCTGGCGCTCTAATTTTATCAGGACGAAACAGAAACTTTTGCAAATAAGAAATGACATGTGTCGGTTTACCATTGATGATAATTTCATCTGTTCCTTGATTGAGATTATTGGCCACTGTATCTTCCAAATTAAGGTTGCCCTTGAGTTGATCAAAATAAGCTATTTCCAAGCCTGTGCCATGTTTTACCGTGCCCGTTAATGGCTGCAAATCCCCCAATAGAATATTGACCAATGTTGTTTTCCCCACTCCATTTTTACCAATAATGCCGATTTTATCTCCTCGTCTTATTTTGGCCGAAAACTTTTCAAACAAAGTCATTTGTTTTTCTCCTTCTCCCCAGCCATAGCTAATGTTTTCTGCAATAATGACTTTCTTTCCTGACTTTTCAGCGACATTAACTTGCGCCTGAGCCGTACCACTTTGCACTCGCCTTTTACTCCGTTCTGAACGCATTTTTTTCAATGAACGCACTCGCCCCTCATTGCGCGTTCTTCGTGCTTTTATTCCTTGGCGAATCCATATTTCTTCTTTCGCCAACCTCTTGTCGAAACGATCGTTTTCTTTTTCTTCGGCGTTTAAACGCTCGTCCCTGCGCAGCAAATAGGTTTCATAATCACAGTCATATTGGTGTATCTTACCTCGATCCAATTCCAGTATTCCTGTGGCAATATTTTTTAAAAAAGCACGATCATGAGTGACGAATAAAACAGCCACATTTAAGCCTTTTATATAAGTTTCCAACCATTCTATGGTCTCTATATCCAAGTGATTAGTTGGCTCATCAAGTAACAATAAATCAGGTTCCTGTACCAAAGCTCGTGCTAATACCACACGACGTTTAACACCTCCAGACAGATTATTAAAGATTGCATCCTTATCAAGGCTCAGCTGAGAAATGACCGTCTCAATAACATTCAACAAGCCCCAAGCATCGCTGTCGGTTATTTTTTCTCCCAGCGCATCTATACTCTCTAAATTGTTATTTAATGCATGATGGTAAGCTATGATATCATCGCCCTTCTCTTCAAGTGCTCTGGCAACCAAAGTATAGACATCTTCATTGTTTTCATCGTGTGGGACATTTTGTTCCATCATTGAAACCTTAGCCGAACCATGCCTTCTAATTTCTCCATGTTCTAGTGGGATTTGACCCGTCAGGAGTTTCATAAGTGAAGATTTTCCTTCTCCATTTCGTCCAATAAGACAAATTTTTTGATTTTTAGTTATTGTGAAATTTATTTCATCCAGCAAGGGCTCTGCACCAAAATCCAAAGACACATTTATGAGTGATAATATTGCCATTTTATTATTTTCCTATACAAATATTGAGGTTAAATTGATTGAGGCGTTTTGAGTCTTCAACAAAGACTTGGTTTTGTTACTTAAACTTTTACTGGGATTTTTAGGCACATCAAAGACTTTTAATAGCATTGTTTTTTTCATGTATGGATTGGTTTTTTTAGACTAGGCTCGGATTGAGCGCACACAGTTTCTGTTTTCGTTTTTAGCCAGATACAAGGCTTCATCTGCACGACGAATGATATCATCTACGCTTTTGTCTGAAGACAAGGATTCTGAAATACCCAGACTAATGGTGTATTTGATTTGAATAAGCTGATGTCTAAAGCTATCCTGCTCGACTTTTTTCCTTAGTTTTTCAGCCACTGTCATTGCATTGGTAATACTGGTATTAGGAAGGAGTATTGCGAATTCTTCACCGCCCCAACGACACACTTTGTCGGCCGAGCGAAAGGATTGGCTCATTATTTCTGACAAGCTTTTTAATACCTCATCTCCCATTAAGTGTCCGTATTGATCATTGACTATTTTAAAGTAATCAATATCAACTATAATCAAAGAAAAGGGCTCTGAGCGTGTTTTTGCTTTTGTAAACTCGTATTCAACAAAACTAGTAAACGAACGACGATTCAGAATGCCTGTCAATTCATCTGTGTTTGCTTGGAGACTCAATTCATCTTGTCTGGTTTCGTTGTATTTTATCCACTTTGTCACGCCTATTGCTAATAAACTATAACCAAAAACAAACAGCAATTTTACCGCTATTTTAACCACATCCGCTGGATACACATAGACATGGTTCAAGGTTAAAATATACAAACCAAAAAAAACAAACATAAAGCCAATGGAAGTGTAATAATAGAATCCACTTTTATTGGTGCTGTTCTTTTGTGTGACATAGATTAAATAGAAGGTTGTTAACAATAAAATTGAATTGGCCATTAACTCAAAATAGTTAATCTTGGTTTTGACTGGATAAAAGAACACATTGATTACCAGATAAATTAGAGAACTAAATATAACCAAAAGAAAAACATTAAAGCCTTTGTCTGTTTCTTCATTTATGTGTCTATAGTTCATTTATTGTCCTAGTGTCCTTTAATGTGGCAATACTCACCAATTTACTTTTTCTCTGTTTACTGGCATGGTCATGCATCGACAACCACCACCGCCTCGACTTAATTCTGCGCCATCCATTGATACTGCAATCATTTTGTTTTCTTTTATGCTGACTTTATCTGTTATAATATCACAAGCTTGGATAATTTCAAAACCTGCCTTGTCTAATGCTGCAAATGTTTCCTTATTATGCTTGTATCCTATCACTTGACCCGGAGCAAAAGTAAAGAAATTGGCTCCACTGGTCCATTGTTCACGTTCTTGTGCAAATGGCTTACTTCCTCCACAGTTTATAAAATTAGCCTCTATTCCCATGAATTTCATTGCTTTTGGCAATCCAGAATACTCTACTATTGATTTGATTTTACCCCTAGAGCATTGCATGTGATAGCTTTTGCACTTATTGGGGCCAGTGATCAATGGCGGGAAAACCATAAACTTATCAACGTCCAACATGGTAAAGATCATATCTAAATGTATGGTCGCTCTAATTTTGGGCAATTCTACTACAAGAATATCCAGCTGCGAGATATCGCGCGACATTTCTCTGGCCAAGCGATCGATGGCCTTGGCTGAGGTTCTCTCACTAAAGCCTATAATGAGTAGATTTTCTTTTATCACAAGGATATCACCACCTTCTACTGTGACTTCATCGGACTGTTTTTTCGTGCCATCGTGATAAAAATTATTAACTCCAAGTGCAGGATGGTTTCTAAATATATAACGCAACAATAGCGCCTCAGTTAGCCTGACTTTGTGAGCCATGGAGCCGATGATTATATTTTCGTACACGCACATTACTGCATCGCGGGTAAAAAATGCATTAGGCAATGGCGGTATAGCGTGTCTTGATGTGCTAATAAATCGCTCTAGGGTGTTTTTTTCTAACAAGGTTCCTGCAAAAAACTGTTCTGATAATGCGCAGGGATCAAGCTCGAACAAGTCATCAACCAAATCAGGGTGACCATACAAATTACAGACATCTTTGAGCAATTGTAGTTTTATTTTATTGTCTTTTAATACATCGCACAGTAAATCAGAAAACTCATGTACTTTTGCTACACGTCTTAGTACGCCAGTTAATTGTCTGTGTTCTTCCAAAGCCAAGTCCAAATTAAGAATATCATCGTACAAGACTTCCTGAGCCGTTGCTGGAGTCATATTCTCCATTTCATTGCCCGGTTGATGAATAATAACAGTATTTAGCTTTCCAATTTCAGAGTGAACGGATATATTTGACATCTCTAATCCTACTATTTCAAAAAAGTACAATCTACTCTATTTTAATTTATTTTGATAGAAATATTGTCATTATTTTCTCTATGGGGATTTAGTTTTAACCAAATCCCGATTTAGAATTGTGATTGGAAGTGCATGTGCTTTATAAGAATAAGATAATCATAAAATAAGTATGCCTTTCGGTGAGAAAGGCGTAATGATGATACTTACTGTATTAAGGAGATGTTGCTTTGTTGTATTTACTGACAATAGCCATTGTCATTTCCAATGATTGTTCGTAGTTTAAACGCGGATCAACTTGCGTTTCATAAGCTCGTTCGAGATCTTTTTCATTCAACTCTCTAGCTCCACCAAGACATTCTGTAACATTTTCACCCGTAAGCTCAAGATGCACACCACCAAGGAAAGATGACTCACTCTGATGGATTTCCATAGCCAATTCAACTTCCTTTTTGATGTTTTCAAACTTTCTTGTTTTATAACCATTGGAGGTGCTTTCTGTATTGCCGTGCATTGGATCGCAACACCAAACAACACCTAGGCCTTCGTGTTTTAACGTTTGAATCATTTTAGGCAGGTGCTCTTCAATATTGTTAGCTCCAAATCGATGAATCAAGGTTATTTTACCTGCTTCATTTGTAGGATTTAAGGTTTGACACAAGCCTAACAAGTGATCTCGGCTTGTTTCTTTGCCTACTTTGATACCTATGGGATTATTAATACCACGCAACAATTCAACATGTGCACTGTCCATTTGATTAGTTCTTAGTCCAATCCAAGGAAAATGCGTGCTTAGATTAAACCAGCCTTCTTGTCTGGGGACTTGTCGAGTTAAGGCCTGCTCATAGTTCAAATGCAAAGCTTCATGTGAGGAATAAAAATCCACACGAGAAAGATTACCCAATCGACGGCCTGCTAATATTTCAGCAAATCCAATGGACTCGCTGATTTTTTTCATCATTTCCTGATATTCGGTTGATTGGCCAGAATGTTCGATCCATGCCAAATTCCAATATTCTGGATGCCTGATGTCTGCAAAGCCTCCGTCTATTAGTGCTCTAACGAAGTTTAATGTCATGGCTGATGAAGCGTGACCTATTAACATCCGTGCAGGATCAGGTACTCTTGACTCTTCATCAAAGGCAATTTTATTAACCAGATCTCCTCTGTAAGACGGCAATTCAACTCCATCTATAGTCTCTAAATCTGATGAACGTGGTTTTGCATATTGACCTGCGAAACGTCCAATTCTTACAATAGGCATCTTTAAACCATGTATTAATACCAAACTCATTTGCAATAAAACTTTTAAACGGTTGGAAATTATCGATGAATTGCAATCACCAAAACTTTCGGCACAATCTCCGCCTTGAATAAGAAATCGTTGTCCATTTTGAACTTCGGCTAATTTTTGTTTGAGTTTGTATATTTCCCATGATGTCACCAATGGCGGCATATTGGATAATTTAGTGATAGATTTATTTAGCGCATCAGTATCAGTGTACGTGGCTTGCTGTCTTATTACTTTTGATTTCCAGCTGTCTGGAGACCAAGTATTGTTTGTTTTCATTTTTCTAATTTTGACCATATTAATGTGTAGAGGAAAAACCCCAAAAAGCAGAACATTGTCCACATGGGCATTGAAAGTCCTAAAAACCTCCAACTAACTTCAGCACATTCACCAGAACCTTGGAGAATCTCTTGCAAGACAGAACCCATAGGGAAATTATCTAACATATAGAACAATCCAGGTCCACAGGCAGGGACTTCATCTGCTGGCAAATTTTGCAACCAAACATGTCTAGCTGAAACTGCAGCCCCAAGCACTGAAACTAGTGATATTATAACGGTAAACAATTTTCTGAAAAGAAATTGTGGTGGTTTCAACCATGTTAGTAGGAATAATAGCCCAATAATAAAGAACACTAATCTTTGCACCATACATAATGGACATGGATCAAGATAATCAACATATTGTACATAGTAGGCATAGGCCAGCAGCAGCACAACGGCCAATACAGGTAGAAAGCTAAACAGTCTTAATGATTTTACTTGCATAGTATTTTCCTAAAAAAAAAGCCCGGTTAAACCGGGCTTTGAAATTGATGTATTTTAATCTTCTGAATCAGAAACTTCGGTTGGTCTGGGTCGATCTACCAATTCTACATAAGCCATTGGTGCATTATCTCCTGAACGATAACCGCATTTTAGAATACGAATATATCCACCTGGGCGATCTTGGTAACGCGCACCTAATGTGGCAAATAGTTTTTTAACAACATCTTTACTGTGATTCGGCAAACGTGATGCTGCCAATCTTCTGTTAGCTACTGTATCACTTTTAGCAATTGTAATTAAAGGTTCTGCAACCATGCGTAATTCTTTTGCTTTTGGTACAGTTGTTTTAATTAATTCATGTTCAAATAATGAAGCGGCCATGTTTTTAAACATTGCTTTACGATGAGAACTGTTTCTATTGAGTTGACGACCTGATTTTCTATGACGCATTGTATTTCACCTGTTATCCTAGTAGTCGTTCTACGGTTCTGATTGAAGCTGGTGGCCAATTATCAATTCTGACACCAAAGTTCAGTCCCATTTCTGCGAGTACTGCTTTTATTTCGTTTAATGACTTTTTACCAAGATTTGGAGTTTTCAATAAATCAACTTCTGTTCTTTGGATTAAGTCACCAATGTATTGTATGTTTTCAGCTTTTAGACAGTTAGCTGATCTGACTGTTAATTCTAATTCATCAATAGGCTTTAATAAAATCGGGTTCAGTTTTTCTTCTTCTGATTCTTCTTCTACTGGAGCTGACATTTCAAAATCAACAAAAACGGCCATTTGCTCAATAAGAATTCTTGCAGCCAACCTCACTGCCTTTTCTGCAGTGATTGAACCATCTGTATCAATGCTTAAAATCAACTTATCAAGATTTGTTCGTTGCTCAACACGTGCATTTTCAACTTCGTAAGAAACACGGTTAATTGGACAATAACTTGCATCCAATACTAAGGAACCTATCGAACGCGATTCCTCTTCTGTTTGGCTTCTTGTTGCAGGTTCATAACCAATGCCTTCTTTCACATTCATTCTCATATTGATGGATCCTTTTCCTGCAATATGACAAATAACGTGATTGCTGTTGGCTATAGTAACTCCTTCAGGAACTTGTATATCACCAGCAGTGACTAATCCAGAACCTGTTTTAGAAAGAGAGACTTCAAATTCTTCATCCGAACGTCCAACAACTGTAAAGGCTACACCTTTTAAGTTAAGTAAAATTTCGACGACATCTTCCTTTACATTTTCGATAGCTGAAAATTCGTGTGCAACTCCATCTATTTGAACATCTGTAATAGCATGCCCTGGGATGGAGGACAACAAAAGTCTTCTAAATGCATTCCCCAATGTATGACCAAAACCACGTTCCAATGGCTCAATCACAATTTGTGCTTTATTTGCTGATTCTTCTTTTACTGAGACAACTCGTGGTCTAAGTAATCTTGCCAAAATATCTGACATGAGAAATTCCTCGTTAGTTAATTATTTAGAATACAATTCCACAATAAGATTTTCATTAATCTCTGCAGGTAAATCTTCACGTGTTGGTATATTTTTAAAAGTTCCTGTCATCTTTTTAGAGTCAACTGAAACCCAATCTGCAGTTAAATTCATTTCTTGCCAAATATTTAAAGCTTCTTGAATTCTTAATTGCTTTTTAGCTTTTTCACGAATAGAAACAATATCGCCTTCTTGAACTTGCAAAGAAGCAATGTTGCATGTTTTACCGTTCAGTTCGATTGCTTTGTGAGAAACCAGTTGTCTTGCTTCGCTTCTAGTGACTGCATATCCCATACGATAAACAACATTATCCAAACGACATTCAAGCAATTTCAACAAGTTTTCACCCGTTGCACCTTTTTGCTTAGCCGCTTTTTTATAGTAGTTTCTGAATTGTTTTTCCAAAACACCATAAATTCTTCTTACTTTTTGTTTTTCTCTTAACTGAGAAGCGTAATCAGTTGGTTTTCCACGACGCATTGTTGCACCATGCTGTCCTGGTACTTGATCTAATTTGCATTTGGTTTCTACAGCGCGAGCTGGAGATTTCAACATTAAATCAGTACCTTCACGTCTTGCTAATTTGCAAGTGGGTCCAATATATCTAGCCATTTAAATTCTCCTTACACTCTTCGTTTCTTAGATGGACGACAACCATTATGTGGTATTGGTGTCACATCAATAATATTTGTAATTCTGTAGCCTAATCCGTGCAATGCACGAACAGAAGATTCACGACCAGGCCCAGGACCTTTGATACGAACTTCTAAATTCTTTAAACCATAATCCAATGCGATTTTACCTGCATTTGTTGCTGCCACCTGAGCTGCAAATGGAGTACTTTTACGCGAACCTCTAAATCCAGCACCACCAGCAGTTGCCCATGCTAATGCATTACCTTGTCTATCAGTTAATGTAATAATTGTATTGTTAAAAGAAGCATGAACGTGTGCGATTCCATCGACAACGGTTCTTTTAATTTTCTTTTTTGTTTTTTGAGGTCTAGCCATAACTTTTCTCTTTTATATATCCAGTTTATTAACGCTTAATAGGGCGTTTAGGGCCTTTTCTTGTGCGAGCATTGTTTTTGGTTTTTTGACCACGACATGGCAAACCACGTCTGTGTCTTAAACCACGGTAACAACCCAAATCCATTAAACGTTTAATATCCATTGCAACTTCTCTTCTCAAATCACCTTCGACATCGAATTTTGCAACTTCTTCACGAATTTTTTCTAAAGAACCCTCATCAAGATCTTTAATTTTAATTGTTGGGTTAACACCTGCTTTATCACAAATTTGATAAGCTCTTGTTCTACCGACACCATAGATACTGGTTAGACCGATCCAAGCGTGCTTGTAAACTGGTATATTGACACCTGCTATACGCGCCATTTAATTCTCCTAATATTTATTAGTTTTGTAACATGTCCAAGCATTTCATTTATTAATAAAACACACCAAACAAACCACTTTGGCTTAAAAAAGCCGTGCATTATACAACAAAAAAAGACAAACAAGCAATACTGCCTTTGTCTTTTAATGCAATTAATTCATGAACCTCTGAAATACTTATATTTATACAATAAACATAGGATATTAGTCATAGATTCTATACTCTAAATCTTTATATAACGCATTACGCACGTTGTTTAGAGTTGTTTACTCGAATTCAGATAATTTTTACCAGACTGATTTTAATAGCCCTTGTAATAATTATCTTTTTTGAATTCCAGATTTACCGTAATTCTTTAAATTTGATTTTTTCATCACGCTGTCGTATTGACCAGACATTAAATGTGTTTGTAATTGAGCCATAAAATCCATAGCTACTACCACAACAATAAGCAAGGATGTACCACCCAAGGCAAAGGGTATTTGTTTCCAATTCATAATTAATTGAGGCAGCAAACTAACGCCTAGTAAGTACAAAGCCCCCCAAAATGTTATTTTTGTTGTGACACTATCAATGTAATCTGCTGTGTGCCTTCCAGGTCTAATTCCTGGAACTATAGCGCTAGATCGTTTCAAATTATCTGCCATTTCATTCGGATCAAAGGTAAGAGCCGTATAGAAAAATGCAAACCAAACAATAAGCCCACCAAAGAAAATCATGTAGAGAACATTGCCAGGGGAAAGCCATTGTGAAACATCAACTAACCAACCCATTCCTTCATTCTCACTTAAAAAAGAAGCTAAAGTCCCTGGGAATAAAACTAAACTAGATGCAAATATTACAGGAATAACACCAGCCATATTTACTTTAAGCGGCAAATAAGAACTCTGCGCATTGGTTCCCAATCTTCCACCCCTACGAGCATACTGCATGGTTATACGGCGTTGAGCCCGCTCGACAAAAACAACAAAATAGGTCACTCCTAATGCTAGTACAAGGAAAAACAAAGCCATTAGAGCGTTCAAATTTCCTTCACTAACCATTTTAAAAGTAGAACCAATTGCTGAAGGTAGCCCAACAACAATACCAGCAAAAATAATCAATGAAATACCATTACCGATACCTCTTTCTGTTATTTGTTCGCCTAACCACATTAAAAACAAGGTTCCCCCAGTTAATGCAATTGTTGCAGGAAACAAAAATCCAAAACCAGGGTTTGGAACAACATCTACACCATTACTACTTCCCATTTGTTGCAATGAGAAAGAGATAGCATAGGCTTGAAAAGCAGCCAATACAACAGTGAAATAACGGGTATATTGATTGATTTTTTTACGTCCTGACTCTCCTTCTTTTTTCAACTCTTTTAATGCCGGGATTGAGTGGCCTAAAATCTGAATAATAATAGAAGCGGTAATATAAGGCATCACACCCAAGGCAAACAATGAAAATCGACCCAAAGCACCACCAGAAAACATGTTAAACATGTCTAATAATCCACCACTTTGAGAATCCAATAAAGTGGATAGAACTTTAGGATTAACCCCTGGCACAGGAATATAAGAACCTAAACGGAAGATTATAAGTGAAATAACAACAAACCAAATTCTGGATTTTAATTCCTGAAGGTTATTTTTGCTACCCAACATTTTTTGAACTTGTTCTTGTGATGCTGACATAATATTATATTTACTCTACTGATCCGCCTGCTTTTTCAATATTTTCTTGCGCGCCTTTTGTAACGTGCAGTCCAACGACTTTAATTGCTTTTGTTATTTTTCCAGTATTAATGACTTTTACCTTGGTAACAAATCGTTTGACCAAGCCATTGCTGACTAGGTATTCTAGATCAACTGTGTCTGTCATCATTGATTCCAAGTGGTACAAGCAAATTTCTTCACTGTATTTTGCCATTCTTGAAGCAAAACCAAACTTAGGTAAGCGTTTTTGCAAAGGCATTTGACCGCCTTCAAAACCAACTTTGTGCCAACCACCTGAACGAGATTTTTGACCCTTATGACCACGTCCACATGTTTTGCCAAGTCCAGAACCAATACCACGACCGACTCTTTTTGCTACTTTTTTACTACCTGCAGCGGGCTTTATCGTATTTAAATGCATATCAATTTCCGCCTATTCTATTTGCTATCTTCAACTTTTAATAAGTGAATTGCTTTATTAATCATCCCTCTGTTTTGTGGTGTATCTACCACTTCAACAGTCTGTCTTATTCTTCTTAAACCCAAACCTTGCAAACAAGCTTTGTGATTTTTCAAGGATCCAATTGTACTCTTTATTTGAGTTACTTTAATAGTTTTAGCCATGATTCTGCATTACCTCATCAATTGTTTTTCCACGCTTACTAGCAATAGATTCTGGAGAAGTGATGTTTTTTAAACCATTAATGGTTGCTCGAACTAAATTTTGTGCATTGTTAGAACCTTGTGATTTTGCCAATACATTATGTACACCAACGACATCAAAAACCGCACGCATAGCTCCACCAGCAATAACACCAGTACCTTCTGATGCAGGTTGCATATAGACTTTTGAACCAGAATGCTTTGCTTTGATTGGGTGCCAAAGAGTTCCTTCTTTTAGATCAACTTGAATAACATTTTTTCTCGCTTTATCCATTGCTTTTTGGATAGCTATTGGCACTTCTTTTGCTTTACCATATCCGAATCCAATTTTTCCATTGCCATCACCAACAACTGTTAATGCTGTAAAACTGAATTGACGCCCACCTTTAACAACTTTTGATACGCGGTTAACCGCTACCAATCGTTCTAACAGGCCATCACCTTCATCTTTTTTTCTATCTACGCTCGCCATTTTTCTTACCTAATTAATTAATTTTTTATTTTGACTCAATTCGCGCTAAGCTTAAATTGTTAAGCCTGCTTCTCTTGCTGCATCTGCTAAAGCTTTAACTTTACCATGATACAAAAAACCTGATCTATCGAATGCAACTTTATCGATTCCATTTTTAATTGCTCTTTCAGCAATTGCTTTACCAATAACTTTAGCGGCTTCAATATTTTTACCTGACTTACCCTCTTCGATTAAACCTTTTTCAATTGAAGAAGCAGCTGCCAATGTTGTTGTTCCGTCGCCAGAGATTATTTGAGCATACAAATTTTTGTCTGTTCTATGGATGGATAAAGAAGGGATATCCAAAGTACGTATTTTTGCACGTGTTCTTTTGGCTCTTCTTAGTCTTGCTGTGTTTTTAGTATTACTCATCTTTATAACTCAATTTGTCTATTTATTCTTAATCGTTTTCAAACATTAAAGAATTTGTTTGTTAATTATGCTTTTTTAGCTTCTTTTCTAAATACTGTTTCATCTGCATAACGCACGCCTTTGCCTTTATAAGGCTCAGGTGGTCTGAAAGCTCTAATTTCAGCACACACTTGTCCAACTTGCTGCTTGTTTATTCCAGTCACTGCAATTTCTGTTTGATTCTTCGGTACTTCGAAACTTATTCCTTCTGGAGCTGGATAAATAACATCGTGTGAAAAGCCTAATGCTAATTTTAAGTCTTTACCTTGCAGGGTAGCACGATAACCAACACCAACGAGTAGTAACTTTTTGGTATAGCCTTCAGTAACACCAATAACAACGTTATTTACAAGAGATCTCATTGTGCCAGTAATGGCCATTGAAGAATCTTTGTTTGGGGTGAAAACCAAGCTACCATTTTCTTCTTTTACAGTTACCGCATCATTCAATACGATTGTATCTGTCCCTTTTGGACCTTTAATCGTCAATTTCTGTCCTTGAGCATCGACGGAAACACCTTTAACGAGTGTCACTGGATTTTTTGCTATTCTTGACATGTGTCTCTCCTTACTTAACTATGCAGATGACTTCGCCACCTACACCTTGTTCTCTGGCTTCAAAATCTGTTAACAAGCCTTTTGAAGTAGAAATGATTGCGGTACCAAAACCTGCATCAACTTTAGGAAGTTCGTGTTTTCCTTTATAAAGTCTTAAACCTGGTTTGCTGGCGCGATTGATGTACTCAATAACTGGCTTGCCCTGAAAGTATTTTAAGTTTACTTTGATTTGCGGGTGACCTGTATCACTGTTAGCTGCATCAATTAATTCAAATGAACGAATGTATCCTTCTTTTTGCAATACTGAACATAAGCCTTTTTTAATCTTTGAAGCAGGCATATTTACTGATTTTTTTGCTACCATTTGTGCATTTCTAATGCGTGTTAGCATATCGGATATTGGATCTGTCATACTCATAATGTTTATTCCTATTTCTTAATCGCTTTTTACCAGCTGGCCTTTGTTAAACCAGGGATATCGCCACGCATGGCCGCTTCTCTGAATTTTGTTTTACTTAAACCAAATTTACGGTAATAACCACGAGGTCTTCCAGAAATTTGACACCTGTTTCTAAACCGTGAAGGTGAAGAATTTCTAGGCAATTTTTGTAATTTAACGTAGGCTTCCATCATTTCTTCGTAAGAAACTTCTGGATTTGCGATTATTGCCTTAATTTCTGCTCTTTTCTTAGCATACTTTTGTATTATTTTTGCCCTTTTCAAATCTCTTTGAATCATTGATTGCTTAGCCATTTCTTTGTACCTTACTTATTCTTAAAAGGAAAACTAAAAGCAGCCAATAGTGCTTTTGCTTCTTTGTCTGTTTTTGCAGTAGTGACAATGGAAATATCCATTCCACGGATTGTATCAATCTTATCGTATTCAATTTCTGGAAAGATTATTTGTTCCTTAATTCCCATTGAATAATTGCCTCTGCCATCAAATGATTTTGGACTTAGACCGCGGAAATCACGAATCCTTGGAATAGAAACATTGACCAATCTATCAAAAAATTCGTACATTTTATTTCTTCTTAAAGTCACTTTACAGCCAATAGGCCAACCGTCACGGATTTTAAAGCCTGCTACTGATTTTTTAGCAAAAGTAACCAACGCTTTTTGCCCTGCGATTTTTTCCATATCGCCTGTCGCATTGACCATTATCTTTTTGTTGCCTACTGCTTCACCAACACCCATATTTAGACCAATTTTTATAATCTTTGGGACTTGCATGATGTTTTTATATCCAAACTCTTCCATTAACTTTGGAACAACTGTTTCTTTATAGTATGTTTCTAATCTAGTCATAATATCACTCTACTTATGCATCAACCGCTTCGCCATTAGAACGAAACACTCTTATCTTTTTGCCGTCTTCCAGATATTTAAAACTAACTTTGTCGCCTTTTCCTGTCGCTGTGTTAAATAACATAACATTGGAAGGATCAATAGGCGCCTCTATAGAAATAATTCCACTTGGCTTTTCAGGGTTATTGGGATCAACTTTCACATGTTTCTTAACCATGTTAACGTTATCCACCAATAATCTATTGTCTTTTAATATTGAAAGTACTGTTCCACGTGTGCCTTTTGAACGACCCGCGATTACAATGACTTCATCACCTTTTCTAATTCGTTTCATCTTAATACTCTTATAATACTTCAGGAGCCAATGAAATAATTTTCATAAACTTTTCTGAACGTAGTTCTCTTGTTACAGGCCCAAAAATACGAGTTCCAATTGGCTCCAATTTGGCATTTAACATAACAACAGCGTTTCCATCAAAACGAATGAGAGATCCATCAGGACGTCTTACGCCTTTGCGAGTTCTGACAACTACTGCGTTATAAACATCACCTTTCTTTACTTTTCCGCGTGGAATTGCATGTTTTACTGTTACTTTAATAATGTCTCCAATACCAGCGTAACGTCTTTTCGATCCGCCGAGTACTTTAATACACATTACTTCTTTTGCACCGCTGTTATCAGCTGCGCTTAATCTACTTTGCATTTGAATCATGGTTAATACCTCTTTACTTTAATGCTTAAGCACCTATAGTGCAGCCTATTATTCGGCGTTGACTAAACCAACAACTTTCCAAGACTTTGTCTTAGAGTATGGACGTGTTTCTGTGATCTTCACATTATCACCCATTTTAAAATTGTTCTCTTCATCATGTGCATGAATTTTTGTTGAACGCTTGATATACTTACCATATATCGGATGTTTTTCTTTGCGTTCCAATAAGACAGTAACTGTTTTATCCATTTTATCACTGACAACTACACCTTGTTTTGTGCGCAATGTTTTATTTTCAGTAGTCATTATTCGTTACCTGCCGCATTACTGGTTGTTTCGTTTTGTTTCAAGACTGTTTTGACTCTAGCAATGTCTCTTCTCACTTCTTTTACAAGATGATTCTTTGTTAATTGCCCGTTGCCTTTAGCCATTCTTAAATCAAATTGGTTTTTCAATAACTCTGTCAATTTTTCTTTAAGTTCGTTTGTGTTTTTTGCTTTTAATTCCTTAACATTCATCTTACATCACCGTTCTTTTTACAAATGTTGTACTAAATGGAAATTTTGCTGAAGCTCTAGAAAATGCAGCTCTTGCAGTTTCTTCTGGAACGCCTTGAATTTCATAAAGTACACGGCCTGGTTTTATAACCGCGGCCCAGTATTCAACATTACCTTTACCTTTACCCATACGCACTTCTACTGGTTTACTGGTAATTGGTTTGTCAGGAAAAACTCTAATCCATAATTTACCACCACGTCTTACGTGACGAGTAATTGCTCTACGACCAGCTTCAATCTGTCTAGCAGTCATAAAACCTCGGGCTGTAGCTTTTAAGCCAAACTCACCGAAACTTACTTTGTTTCCAGCATGCGCAAGACCGCGATTTCGGCCTTTTTGCTGCTTTCTAAATTTTGTTCTTTTTGGTTGCAGCATGTCTTATCTCCGTTTCTTACCTTTCTTTTGTTCTTGTTCTTGAGCCGCGTGAAAGTCAAAAACATCACCTTTGTAAACCCAAACTTTAATACCTAAAACACCATAAGTTGTATATGCTTTTCCAGTTGCATAATCAACATTTGCTCTGAATGTATGCAAAGGAACCCGTCCTTCTCTGTACCATTCTGTTCTGGCTATTTCAGCGCCATTCAAACGACCGCCTACTGCAACTTTAATCCCTAAAGCACCCAATCTCATTGCACTACCTACAGCACGCTTCATAGCGCGACGGAACATAATACGCCTTTCCAGCTGAGATGCAATACCTTGAGCAATTAAATCCGCATCTAATTCAGGTTTTCTTATTTCTGCAACATTTACATGTGTAGGCACGCCCATCATTTTTGAAACAGCTTGTTTCAAACGTTCGATGTCTTCGCCTTTTTTACCAATAACAATTCCTGGACGCGCCGTATGAATTGTTATTCGTGCATTCTTTGCTGGACGCTCAATATCTATTTTACTGACTGACGCACTTGCCAGTTCTTTGCGTAAAAATGTTCTCACCTTGATATCTTTAATAAGATGATCTGAAAAATCTCTCTTTTCAGCATACCATCTTGCATTCCAAGGTTTTGAAATACCTAGTCTTATTCCTATTGGATGTACTTTTTGACCCATAACTTTGCCTTTATGATGCTTCAGCCACTTTAACAGTGATGTGGCTGGTTCTTTTTAATATTCTAGTTCCCCGTCCCTTTGCACGCGCTCTACCGCGTTTTAAAGTTGGGCCTTCATCTACTGTTATTGTACTAATATACAACTCATCAACATCTAATCCATCATTATGTTCTGCATTTGCAATGGCTGACATAAGTACTTTTTTAATTAAATGTGCTGCTTTTTTAGGACTAAATGATAATAGCTGCTCAGCTTCTTCAACCTGCATACCACGGATCTGATTTGCGACTAAGCGAACTTTTTGAGCGGAGATTGCCGCTCGCATATGTTTTGCTGTAATTTCCATTGCTAACATCACCTATTATGTAGATTTACGGTCACCTGAATGACCTTTAAATGTTCTAGTTGGAGAAAATTCTCCCAATTTATGACCCACCATTTCCTCAGAAATTAAGATAGGAATGTGCTGCCTACCGTTGTGAATCGCAATGGTCAACCCAACCATCTCAGGAAGAATCATAGACCTTCTTGACCATGTCTGAATGGGTCTTTTATTATTTTCCTCAACAGCTTTGAGTACTTTTTTCATTAAGTGATGGTCAACGTGAGGACCTTTTTTTAAAGAACGTGGCATATCTGCTTACCTATTTTTTATTTCTACGACGCACAATATACTGATCTGTACGCTTGTTTTTTCTTGTTTTGTAACCCTTGGTTTTCATACCCCAAGGAGTTACTGGATGGCGACCACCCGAAGTCCTACCTTCACCACCACCGTGCGGATGATCAACCGGATTCATGGCAACACCACGAACTGTTGGTCTAACACCTCTCCATCTAGTGGCTCCAGCTTTACCTAGTTTTTCAAGGTTGTGTTCGCCGTTTGACACTTCTCCCAATGTTGCTCTACAAGCTACAGGAACTTTCCTCATTTCTCCAGATCGCAATCTTAAAGTGGCATAAATGCCTGCTCTTGCGACGAGTTGGACGTTGGCTCCTGCACTGCGGGCAAGCTGAGCCCCTTTTCCTGGCTTCATTTCTATACAATGAATCACTGAACCCAAAGGAATATTACTTAAGGGCAAGCAATTACCCGGTTTTATTGGTGCGTTACTGCCCGATTGAACTGACATTCCTGCTTGCAAACCTTTTGGTGCAATTATGTAACTTCTTTCACCATCTGCATAACAGATAAGAGCAATATATGCTGTTCTGTTTGGGTCGTACTCTATACGCTCAACTTTTGCAGATATTTGATCTTTATTGCGTTTAAAGTCAATAACCCTATATCTTTGCTTGTGTCCACCACCACGATGTCTTGTGGTAATTCGTCCGTTGTTATTTCTGCCACCTGTCTTAGATTTCTTTTCAACCAAAGCTTCATGTGGACCGCCTTTATGAAGATTGTCTCTTAAAACTCTAACTGTGCCTCTTCGTCCTGGGGATGTTGGTTTTAAAACTATTAATGTCATAATATTTCTCCAGATTATTCCGCTGTTCCAAAGTCAATTAATTGACCTTCTTGGATTTTTACGTAGGCTTTTTTCCAGTCTGGTCTTTTGCCTTGCTTTCCTTTAAATGCCTTAGTTTTACCTTTTACATTTAAAATCTGAACACTTTCAACTGTAACAGAAAACAACTTTTCTACCGCCGACTTAACTTGTTTTTTGGTCGATGTAACGGCTACTTGAAACACGTATTGATTAGATTCTTCACCAACTCTATTACTTTTTTCAGAAATAATTGGCGAAAGCACTGTTGTATATAAATTATTTAAACTCATGATAACCACTCCTGAATTTTAACTGCTGCAGCAGAGGTTACAATAACCTTCTCTGAAGATACCAACGACACAGGATCCAAAGATCTCACATCTGTAATATAAATATTAGGGATGTTATTTGTTGCCTGCACTAGTTCAGTTGAAATTTCATCAACGACTATAGTTCCTTTAGTCATTTTATGCTTGGCAAGAAACTTAACAGCTTCTTTCGTTTTTCCTTCCTTAACAGAAACTTTATCAACAAAGACCATTCTTTCTGAACGAGTGAGTTCAGATAGTATTGATTTCATTCCTGCTCGGTACATTTTTTTATTCACTTTTTGCGAATGATCCCTTGGAGCGGCCGCAAAAGTTTTACCACCACCGACCCAAATAGGACTTCTGATAGTTCCAGCTCTGGCGCGTCCAGTGCCTTTTTGTTTGAATGGTTTTTTACCACCACCACTTACAGCTGATCTGTTTTTCTGGGCTTTAGTACCTGATCGTCCACCAGCCAAATAGGCGGTGACTACTTGATGTATCAGTGATTCAGAGTAATCTCTATTAAACACTTCATCTGACACTTCAATTTTAGCTTTTTTACCTGCTACCTTGATTTCCATCATTGTCTCCTTAAGCTTTAATTGCTGGTTTAATAATTACTCTTGAATTTTTAGCACCAGGAACAGCGCCTTTAATGAGTAACAAGCCTTTTTCAGCATCTACTCTAACAATTTCAAGATTTTGTGTGGTTACATTTCTGTCACCCATGTGACCCGACATTTTTTTGCCTTTGAAAACTCGACCTGGAGTTTGGCATTGTCCGATTGAGCCTGGAGCCCTATGAGAAACTGAGTTACCATGTGTGGCATCTTGCATTTGAAAGTTATAACGTTTAATTACACCTTGAAAGCCTTTACCTTTAGAACGTCCTGTCACATCAATTTTTTGACCAGCTTCAAACATATTTATGTCTAAATCTGAGCCTACTTCAAATGATTCATCCGTTCTAAATTCCATAACAACCCTACCTGCTTCAACTCCCGCTTTAGCGAAATGTCCTGCAAGAGGCTTATTTACTTTTGATGCTTTCACAGCACCTGTTGAAACTTGAATGGCATTGTAACCATCAATTTCATTGGTTTTAATTTGAGATATGGTGTTATTAGCAACACTAACAACGGTTACTGGAGTAGAATTTCCTTCTTCAGAAAAAACTCGAGTCATACCTACTTTAAGTCCGATAATTCCAATAGTCATTTTCTACACCTTTATGATAGTTGAATTTGGACGTCAACACCAGCGGCTAAATCTAATTTCATTAGCGCATCTACTGTCTTGTCATTTGGACCAATAATATCAACCAAGCGCTTGTGCGTTCTGATTTCGTATTGATCACGTGCATCTTTATTAACATGCGGGGATGTTAATACCGTAAATCGCTCTATACGTGTCGGTAAAGGAATCGGTCCTTTCACCTGAGCTCCCGTACGTTTGGCGGTCTCTACAATTCTTACAGCAGATTGATCAATGAGTTTATGATCAAATGCTTTCAATCTTATTCTGATTTTTTGTTCGGCCATTACCGTTGCCTCTGTAGTTAAAAGTGCAACTTCTCGTTGCACTCTATCATTAAATGTTAAACTTATTTATTTGTTTGTTTGCTTTCTGCAAAAAACGAATTACTTAAATATTTTTGCTACAACGCCTGCGCCTACAGTACGTCCGCCTTCACGAATCGCAAAACGCAAACCTTCTTCCATTGCTATAGGATTAATCAAAGTAACAACCATCTTAACGTTATCACCAGGCATTACCATTTCTACAC